>JAEAMG010001151.1_pt1 | contig 22176 bp, 22 predicted proteins | sample 8958741 | NCBI WGS metagenome assembly JAEAMG01 (sample SAMN16933256, study PRJNA681125) | bioreactor sludge metagenome | isolation source: anaerobic bioreactor treating anionic surfactant - SDBS | place: India: Bengaluru | collected 2019-02-28 | reverse complement strand
TCCTTTAAGTCCTTTGGTTTGAAAACCGCTTCAGAATTCAACTGCCGTTTTTAGGATCATGGGCTATTTGGCAGTCAGTCCCCGTTTTGCTCTGTCTTCTTGCTTGTGTCCAGTCAAAAAAAGTTTTGTAATTAGCAGGACAACTATAAAAGCCTATTCATGCTTCGCATTCTCGCTGCCGTAAGATGCGTTTTCCTCGCGCACCTCGGCGGGCAACAAGCCCTGCTGCCGCGCCATCTTCATGAACAAGCGCTGCATCTCGACCAAGCCGCTGGTTAATCTCGGGGGGCCACCGAAGCGGTCGCCTATTTCTAAAAGTGCGTCGGCATCCTCCGGTTTGTATTGGTAGGCTCGTAACTCTTCCCAATGAATGCGCTCCAGTTCCGGCCCTGCGCGTCGCCATTGCTCCGCGTATTGTTTCCATTGTTCTTCTTCTTGAATTCGCGTCATCGGTGCTTCTCCAAAATACGCATCGCTTCATGCAGCAGTTCCGGAGTTTCTTTCGCCTCGCACAAGGGTTTTAACCGCCGCAGTATCTGCATTCGGTTAAGGTCTTGCCGCACTGCTATGCTTTCGGCATCCTGCAGGTCTTTTGGTCGCCCAGCAAAGACCTTCATCACGAACAAATCCTCCGCGCTGCATGTTGGCAGAACAACATCATCAGCGAAATGAAACGGCGTTGCGCGCCGAATGATGGCCTGCTCGATTGGCAGGCCGGCATAGGAGATATCCAACGATTTGCCGTTTGAGGCATAAATCATGAGTACACGATATTTCATTGCATAGGATCGGGCATCCGCCAAGCGTCCGGAAAACCGACTGAACAAGGCGTCAGAATATACTTCTTCACTCCCGAACCCAGTGAAAAGACTTAAATCAGCATCCAACGTCAGTCTGACTTCTCCCCAACGCATCACCGCCAGGCCGCCAATAACGCAAAACTTCCACCGCCGCGCCGACATGAAATCACAAACTTCTCTGGCCGCTTCAAATAGGGCATTCATCGTGGTGTTTTTCTTTCGATAGCCGGGCAGAAACCGTCTCACTTGTCCATCCGCCGCAGGCGGAGTGCGGACGGAAACGAGGCTTGTCCATCGTCGGAGTCCAGTATAGTGCTTTAGCGTGCGATGACGCAACACGTCAATACGGCGCGGAATATACAAGCACGGAACACACGGAAATCACGGAAAAAAAAGTGTTATTCTGAATCCCACATCTTCCCCTGACCCCTGCTCCCTGTCCCCTGCCCTAAACCCTTCTTCCAAAATTACCGCGCCGTGTTGCCGGTTGAAGCGGGTTTATCCAGAAACGATGCGAAACGGCTTGTGGCAATGCGGTTGCGAATATACGCCTTGTATTCGTCAGGATTCATGGCGTATGTTTCCCGGTACATGCGCTCCTGAATGTCCCGTTTCATTTTCAGGCAGTCAAAATGTTTTTTATTCTCGCTCATAGCAGTTCCTTATGCACGGAAACAACGCGATGAGAGCGAAGAAACCGGTTCAGTTCTTCGACAACCGTGTTTTCGCCATCCGTCGGTATGGAAAAGAAAGCAAATTGCATAAAATTTTTCCACGCGACCAGGGGCTTCGCCCCTGGACCCGTTTATTTATATTCTTGGACGACCTGGGAAACAGACTCGGCACAGCCCGGCTCCGCACGGGCTTTGCACGAGCCTGTTTCCAAAGACTTGCGTGACTGGGCTCAGGAGCATCACTGAACTGCGGGCAAGGCGAGACGGAAGCCCAGGTCGTTGCCCCGGAACCCCGGCGCGCGCTCGCTCCGGTACGCCGACCGGCATATCCTCGGGCTGCTGCCCCAGCTGCCGCCGCGATTCACGCGGTTCGAGCCCTCGGACGATACCCAAAACTCTGTAAAACCTGACGCCGGAAGCCGGCGCTCGCCGCTGGACATCTACAAATTTTATCTGCATGTGAATTGATCCCTAAGCGCGTTTACGAAAAGCGCCGTCTGCGGCAATTGCCTTTGGGTAACCTACTTTTGAGTGCGCAAGTCATACTTGCGCTTTCGCTTTCTTGTCCACGCGGTCCGTGAGTATGATCTGTTGACTTGATGGTTACAGCGCTACGAAAGTTAAAGCGCAAGTATGACTTGCGCACTCAAAATGGGCGATGAAATGAATATTCAATTTCTGTTTTGGTTCTCCTGTGATAACAAGGCAATGGTTCTCATCAGACGGCTAAAATGTTACCTATATTTATGATTCTACAGGGAAGATTTTCATATACGCTCCAAAAAGCGGTCTTTCCATAAGTACACAGCTTCAATTCCTCAAAAAAAATTCAGCTGGGGACTGCCGTCCCCAGACCCCTGCAACTCGGGCCTGTCGGCCAAGCCGCTGCTGCGGCGGGCTCCGACACGCCTTGCCGGCGGCATGGCCACAGTCCCTCGTATTTTTCTTTGCTCGGAATAATGGAACGGACATCTCAACGAACTGCGGGCAAAGCGGCCAGGCGGAACCCCAGGAAGGTGGCTCCGGTACCCGGGCGAATTCCAGTAGCGAATCGCCGACCGGCAGCCCCCCGGGGAGTAGTTCCAGCCGCCGCCGCGATTCACGCGGTCCGAGCCCGAAGTCGAGCCAGGTGGGTCCGTCACCGCGCCGATAGGGTAGTCGCCAAACCAGTCCTGGCACCACTCATAGACGTTGCCGTGCATGTCGTACAGTCCCCAGGCATTGGGCCGCTTCTGCCCGACGGGATGCGTTTGGCCGCCACTGTTTTGATTGTACCAAGCATAGTCCCCTAACTGCGCAGGGGCATCTCCGAAACAAAAGGCGGTGGTTGTGCCGGCGCGGCAGGCGTATTCCCATTCCGCCTCCGTGGGCAAACGGAAGGCGCCTTTTCCCTGTTGGTTCAATTTGGTCAGGAAGGCTTGTACATCGTCCCAGGAAACCTGTTCCACGGGCAGGTCTTTCCCCTTGAAATAAGAGGGATTAGTACCCATGACGGATTCCCACTGCGCCTGGGTCACCTCATATTTGCCCATCCAGAACCCCCGGGTCAATGTCACCTGATGCTGAATTTCATCAGGGGAGCGGTCCGTTTCGGTGGACGGGCTGCCCATCATAAAGGCACCCGGCGAGCACCAGATGAACTCGATACCGGCAAAAGTGCTTGTTTTGTTGGTGATACCAGTTGCCGGCTTTACTTTTTGAACTTTCGCCCTGGAATCAGGGGAGCGCATCGCCGGCTCGGATTCTTTCTTTTTCCCCACGTGGGGCGACGGAATAACATCAAGGACATCCGTGCCGGATATGACCGCCTCGCCGATAGTTCTCGGCAGTACGCGTTCAAGTTTGCGCAAGTATAAGTCTTCACTCATGCGCCACTTGAGGATTGCCTGGATGCTGCTCATCTGCAGCGCCATTCCCGGCGGCAAAAGGGTCTCTACCATATGAACAGCCAAAAAAGGCTTTCGAAGGGCAAGGGCAAAGTTGATTTCGTTGCGCACATTATGGGATTGAACTGCCTGATCGCTAACGAATACAATAAACAGCGCTGCTTTTTGGATGGCACTTGCGATTTCCTCAGGCCATTCGTTGCCCGGGTCGATGCCCTCGTCAAACCAGACGCGGTAACCCATGTCATGAAGGCGCAGAATTTCCGGGTAGACCTCTACCGCATCGCTGTGGGCATAACTCACAAACGCAAAAGGTTCATTGCCTGTATAAGCCTCACAGGGGAGAGGCAGATTTACGCCGGACATGGAGTTTCCTTATCTTGCTTTTAAACATTGAACAGCATATCGGGTTTACGCTGGCGGCTTCTTGTTTCACCACAACCGTTGAGGAAAGTATACCGGTAGAATGAAAGTGAGTCAATCTTGAGCATGAAATACCTTTCTTCTGAAGCGGCAAGGAGAACAGCACTTCTTTCAACCACGGAATGCACTGACCTCACGGAAGAAAATCGCATGTCCTGCTCCCAGACCCCATCTCACCATTTCTCCCTATAGAAGCTTCTTGAATTCTTCCTGAGTAAGGTCCAGGTCACGGAGTATTTTACGTAATAGCCCGCGTCCGATATCCTGTCCCGAATGAAAAGGAAGGGTTGTTTTCCTGCCGTCAGGATGCATATACCGCCGATGACTTGTTCCGCCCAGAGGACGCACTTGAAAACCAAGCCTTTCAAGTACATGGGCGAGTTCCTGCGCGGTCAACATAGGGAGATCGTGGCCCATTACGCACCTTAGACCGCGATCTCAAGCGTCTTGATTCCGATAACTTCCGGATAGGCCGTTTCGATTTCCAGGCCATCTTCGCGCATTTCCTGGACACACATGGCGATGACTTCCCGAATGTTTGCCATGGCTTCTTCAAAGGTTTTGCCTTGCGTGTGACAGCCGCGCAGCGCAGGGACATCCATTACGTAATAACCATCTTCATCCTGTTCTATGATTACCTGAAAACGAAAGGTCTCCATAAGAGCGACTCCATATTCGGCGCACGATAAACGCCGTAAACCAAGTTCATTTTATACGAAAAAGAAAGCCTGGTCAAAAACACGGGTATTAAGCGTAAAGTATCTTCCGTCTGAAACAACAAGTAGAATGGCAGTTATTACAATCACGGAATGCACTGAAATCACGGAAGAAATACATGGTCCCGGCAGAGTTCAACACGTCAATGGATGCTTGCCTGCCTCGGGTGAGTTCGCAAATGAATTCAATAATCTCCAACCTCTTGGATTCGTTGGATTGTTTTCAGAACTCACGTAGAGGCGCATGGACGCGGCGCCTGGGGCGAAGGACAATATGATATTACTTTGCCAGCAAATCATCCGGCTCGATGGGCGGTGTGTTTTTCAGGTCTTCGGGTAACGCGTCGGCGGGCCAGCTTTCCAGCGCCAGCCTGGCCAGCGGCTCGTACGGGCAGTCGAAGGTTGCCTTACCGCCGCTGCGGTCAATCAACACGGACACGCCAGCCACCTCCGCGCCCCGCTCGCGCAGATGGGCGACGGACTTGGCGACGGAGCCGCCAGTGGTAATGATGTCTTCCACGACGAGTACCCGTTCGCCGAGTTTCAGTGCGAAGCCGCGCTTGAGGGCCATGCCGTCCTCACCGTCCTTCTCGGTGTAGGCGGCTCGGGCATTGAGGTGTCGGGCCGTTTCATAGGCCAGGGTAATACCGCCGGTAGCGGGTCCAATCACCAGGTCAATCCCGGCATCCTGGAAGTTCGCCGCCAAGGCGCGGCCGAACTGTTCCGTGTAGCGCGGGTACTGCATGACCCGTGCCGCTTGCAGAAAATGGCGGCCATGGCGGCCGCTGGTATAGATGAAGTGTCCTTCAAGCAGAGCGCCCGCGTCGCGAAAGGCTTGTAGGATTTCCTCCGGGTTCATGTGTTCAACTCCTTCAGGATTAAAGCGGCCGCTTCCGCCGGGTTCTTGTGCTTGAGTATGGGGCGTCCCACGACGACCAAGGACGCGCCTGCAAGGGCGGCTTCCCGGGGCGTCATGACACGGACCTGGTCGTCCATGGACGCCCAGTTTGGCCGTACGCCTGGCGTGACAATTAACGGATCACCGCCCATCGCCGCCCGTAACGGTTGAATTTCATGGGGCGAGCAGACCACACCATGCGCCCCCGCATCCACTGCCTGCACGGCAAGGCGGCGCACCGCTTCCTCCGCGCTTTCCGGGATACCCACCTCGTTGCGCAATACGGCATTGCTGATGCTGGTTAGTACGGTTACCGCAAGAATCCGTGTATTACTGCCCTCGACGGCTTTTCTGGCGGCCTCAATCATGGCGCGTCCGCCGCTCGCATGCAAGGTCATCAGTCCCACGCCGAGGTCGGCGGCCGCCTTTGCCGCGTGGGCCACTGTATTGGGAATGTCATGATATTTCAGGTCGAGGAAAACACGCTTGCCGAGTCCCTGCACGTCACGTACAATCGCCGGTCCGCACCGGGTGAACAGTTGCGCGCCAATCTTGAACCATTGGCATGCGCCGCAGGCTTCCACCGCGGCCAGCGCCTCCTCGCGCGTGTCCATGTCCAGGACAATGATAAGTTCGGTGGGCATGAGGTTCTTTCTGTATGGTTTAAAGAAAAGGACTGAAAGGACACAAAGGACATAAAGGACTAAAAGGACATAAAGGACATAAAGGACACAAAGGACACAAAGGGCACAAACAACAGCCGGTTCGGTTCTCTTTGTCTTTTAAGTCCTTTCGGTCTTTTAAGTCCTTTCCCGACTCAGGCCAGCAGTTTTGAAATTTTCATCATGAAATCGCCAATCCGCCCGCCGTATTCGGGGGAACCGTCGTTCACCACGAGGCCCTGGGAGATGGCGGAAACCGTGTCCACGCTGCTTGCCAGTACGGGCAGGGCAGCATCTACACTGGCAAAACGCATGTGCACAAAAGGTTTCCGGCGATCATACAGGCCGCGTCCGGCCTTGGTGTTTCCCGCCTTCATTTTCAGGTAACAGGCGATGTCGGTTCCGTCCACGCTCCATTGATAAATCCGTTCCGGCTGTTTCGATGTCCATGCGTGCATGTCGGGATCGCCCGCCTTGTTCAGCTGACTGAGCGCGGTGGACACCATGTACAGCGTCATCTTGACTTTCAAATAGGCTTTTTCAGGGGTTTTCGGCTTGGCCGTTGGCATGAGGATTTTCATGCCGAGCAGCACCTTGAAGGTTTTGACCAACAGCCCGAAATTTCCCAAAGCGCCTTTCAGCAACGGGCCGATTTGAGGCAGGACAGGCTTGCCCCGGAACATGTCGTTCATGGCCTTAAGCGAGGGGAACGCGAAAAGCAAATCAGCTGTATCGCGAATGCCCTGCTCTACGGTCAACACCCCATTTTCAAATACGAGGCAGGCGCCGAACGGGCCTTCTTTGTCTTCAGCGCGGAACTGAACCGCGCCGGAAACGCCTTCAAACGCCTTCTTGACTGCCGGGTCATCTTCCAACATTACCTTGATTACCGGCAGTACGGCGCGCAATACAATCCTGGAGGTCAATTGTTCATCGGACAACGGCATGGGTTATACCTCGTCTTCCCAGTCTTCATCGGCTTCAAATTCACGCTTCAACAATTCGCGCACCTTTTCCACGATGCCATCAGCATCTATATGGAACCTGTGCATGAGGTCTTCCGGGTAGCCGTGCGGGCTGAAGGTGTCTTCCAGACCCAGTTTCGTGAAGGCGCAGCCTTTGCCGCTGGCGGCAATGACATCGGCCACAGCGCTGCCCAGCCCGTTGATGACGTTATGGTCTTCCACCGTGAGGATGCGGCGCGTTTCCATGAGCGCCTTCAACACGGCCGCTTCGTCCAGCGGTTTCAAAGTGTGCATATTCAGCACCCGCGCGCTGATACCGCCTTCCGCTTTGAGGATGTCGGCGGCCTGCACGGCGTGGAAGACGGTGGCGCCGGTGGCGATAATGGCGAGGTCGGTGCCTGGCCGCATCTCGATGGCCTTGCCCACCTCGAATTCGTAATCCTTGGACGTGTACACGGCCGGTTCAAATCCGCGTCCTATCCGGATGTACACCGGTCCTTCGATTTCCATGCATTTTTTTACCGCCTGCGCCGTTTCGATGGCGTCTGCCGGTACAATGACCGTCAGGTGCGGGAACGCGCGGACAATGGCATAGTCTTCTGTGGCATGATGGGTGGTGCCTGCGGAGCCGAACGAAATGCCGCCGTGGGTGGCGATGATCTTGACGTTCAGGTTCTGGTAGCAGATGTCCGTGCGCACAAATTCACAGGCGCGCATGGAAGCGAAGGCGGAAAATGTGGACACGAAGGGGATGAGCCCGGTTTGGGCCAGACCCGCGGCCACGCCGAACATATTCTGTTCGGCAATGCCGAAATTGAAGAACCGGTCCGGGTAGGCGTCGCCGAAGGTGCCGATTTTGGTGGATTTTGCCAGGTCGGCGGACAGCCCCACGATCTCGGGGTACTGCGCGCCCAGGTCCTTGAGCACAATGCCGTAAATCTCGCGCTGCGTCAGTTTGTCCGCGTCATATACTGTCCAGCTGAAGGTACTATCCGTTTTTGACATGGTGACTATTCTCCAATGGACCGTTTGGCTTTTTCCACCAACTCGGAGCTCAGGCCGCCGTAATGCCAGTCCGGCTTGTTCTCCATAAAATCAACCCCTTTGCCTTTGACCGTATCGCACAGGATCATCACGGGTTTCCCTTTGACTTGCAGCGCGAATTCGATGGCCTCGGCCAGCCGGCGCATGTCGTGGCCGTCCACCTCGCGTGTCTCGAACCCGAAGGCGCGCCATTTGTCGGCGAGCGGCTCGAGACTCATAACCTCCTCGGTCAGGCCGTCAATCATCATGTGGTTGCGGTCCTGAAAGACAATGAGGTTGTCGAGTTTGTAATGGGCGGCGGACATGGCCGCTTCCCATATCGAGCCTTCATCGCTCTCGCCGTCGCCGATCACGCAGTACACGCGCCAGTCCTTCTTCAGCACCCGCGCGCCCAGCGCCATGCCCACCGCCTGGGACAGGCCGTGGCCCATCGAGCCGGTGGAGGTTTCGCAGCCGGGAACCTTGTGGTAGTCGAGGTGCATGCCCAGCATGGAATCGGTCTCATTGAATTTGCGCAGGTTCTCCCGGTCAAAATAGCCTCGTTGCGCCAGCACCACGGCATGGCCGACCCCGCCATGGCCCTTGCTCAGCACGAACCGGTCGCGCTCCTCCCAATCCGGCCGCGCCGGGTCCAGGCGCATGTACTTCCAATACAGCAGGGTCAGTATGTCGGTCATGCTCAATGACCCGCCGATATGGGCGCCGCCGGACCAGCCGGTCACATCCACGATTTCTCTGCGGATGGATTTCGCCCGTTGATGCAATTCCTGCAGTTCCTGATCCGTCAACGGCATAGGTGACTTCCTCTCTGTTTGAGTCTGCTAACCAGTTCCATGAGGCCTGCCCCTACTCCGGCATCTTGTTCCGTGAAAGGGGGAGGGGGCCGCCCCGTCGTAAAAGTTTCAACCTGTCGGCTGGGCGCCCTCCTGGCTTTTGAGCGCGGCAAAGGCATCCTCGCAGATATCCAGGGTCTTGTTTATATCGTCTTCCGTGTGCGCGGTGGACAAGAACCAGTTATGATGGGACGTAAAAAAGGCGCCACGGCGGGTGCATTCAGCGCACCAGGCCTGATGCAGCATCATGTTGTCGTCATTGGTAATGCGCAGAAACGGCATGGATAGTTCGCCCGATACCTTCATTTTGTATCCGTGGCTTGCCGCGATGGAAACGATGCCGTCCGTCAATTTTTTGCCGAGGTCGCGCATCAGTTCGGGGCCGTTGAGGCGCTTCAATTCCTTCAGGCAGGCCATGGCCGCGGCGAAAGAACCCGCACAGAACCAGAAGCTGCCCGTATGAAACACCTTGGCCGCCTCCACTTTCAGGGCGTCACTGCCCACCAGCGCCGAGAGGGCGTACCCGTTGGCAATGGCCTTGGAGAAGGCGATCAGGTCCGGCTTGAATCCATAACGCTCACAGGAACCGCCCAGGTGCAGGCGGAACCCCGTGCGCACGTCATCCACGATGACCAAGCTGCCGTTTTTGTGCAACAGATTGACCACCTTTTTCCAGTAGCCGTATGCCGGGATTTCATTGTCCGCGAAGACCGGATGATGGTAGGGGGTGGCAATGATTCCGGCAATGTCCTTACCGTGTTTGGACACCACCGCTTCCAGGGCTTTGATGTCGTTCCAGGGGACCCGGATGACATGCCGCTGGTCATCGTCCATCACCCCGTGATGTCCCGGCGCCTGCATCCATGGGGTAGTGCCGTGATAGCCGCCCTTGATGGCGATGATTTTCCTGCGGCCTGTCGCGGAACGCGCCACCATGACCGCCATATTCGTCACATCGGCGCCGTTCCGCGCGAAGAAAGCCCAATCCGCCGCGGGGATCATGTCCACCAGCATCTCGGCCAGTTCCACCATGCGCGGGGACGCGACACTGTTGGCGTCCGATTCGCCGTGCTGTTTCAGAAAGGCCGCGTCCACGTCCGGATGGGCGTAGCCCAGCACCATGGGGCCATACGCGCACATGTAGTCAATGAACTCGTTGCCGTCCACATCCCAAAAACGCGCGCCTTTGGCTTTGTCTGAAAAAAAAGGATAGGCTTCCACCGGCACGTAGGGCGCCGGACTGAAATGGCCGTACACGCCGCAGGGAATTACTTTGATGGCCCGCTTGAACAAGGCCGTTGAATGCTCGTAGGAATAGGTTTTCAACCGCGGACTCCTCTATTTCACATCCGGACCTGTGAGTCTTAACAACCTGACAGGTATTCTTTTATTGAAGGTATAACGGAATACGATCAAAAATCACATTCGAATTTTCAACCAGGGGCACCAGGCCCCGTATTTTGATATCGCCCAGGGCAACCGCGCCAAAACCGTCCAACTGGCCGTTGAAGAGTGCATTGGCGACCTGCCGACTGGCAAAAGACAGTATGGCGGACGGCTTTTCGGCCTGGCCAATGCCTGCGGTGGCGCCGCCCTTGCCGTCATAACCGATATACGCATGGGGGCCTTCCGGCAGCACGCTGAGCTGGAGCGTACCTGCGGGCATCTGCGCGCCTATTTGTTTGCATACGGGATCGAAACGAACCAGTTCGCAGGCGGCGTAAACCGCCGTGTAGAGCGACAATACCGTGTTGACGCGGACGTACCCCTCGTCTTCCAGCAGCGCAGGCGTGGGTTTCAGAAAATATTCCAGGCGCTTCGTCACCTTCGGAAAATCGTTCTTGAGAAAACCGAGTTGTTTGAATCCCTTGTAGGGAACCGGTATGGACCGTTCCTCAAACAGGGCATTCAAATGGCCGTGGGTTAGAAATAGCAGGGCGATATCGGCAGTTTCCCTGCCTCCCTGCTGATAGACGCACTTGCCGTCATGAAAGCCGAGTCGGGCCGCGATGCCGCCTACAACGCGGAATCGCACGGCAATTTCCCAGGATTGAATCAACGCGGCCGTTTCCGGATCCAGGGAAGGAAGATTCTCGAGATTACGCATTACCGCGTTCAAATTCAAACGCGCCTTGACAGTATCGTAGACCATATATAATACCTTGATATTTGATCAAAGAACACCACCCAATGCTTGGAAATAAGACTACCACAAACACCCTCTTGTTTCAAGCTCCATCAGCGGCAACGTGTATGAGTGGCGCCTCAACTGGTATGACTCGGCTTATTATACCGGCGGTCCGATGACGAATCCGCTGGGGCCGGCCAGCGGGACATATTGTGTGCTGCGGGGCGGTTCTTGGAACGACTTCAGCCGGCTCTCCCGCTTGGCCTACCGCGGCAGGCACATCCCGGGATAGAGTCTGAAGGTTGATGATGAAAGAGGAAACCGCGAAGGGAACAATTCCGTTTTTTTCCACTACAGGCGGACCGTCTCGCGGACTATGCGATTCAGCCCGCGGCACGAACGGCTCGTTTCACGGCATGAACGGCGCCGCCCGCGAGCGGTACGGGGAATTCCGGGGGTCTGTTTTCCAACAATCCTGAACCTTAAAAAAGCAGTTGAACGGGACTGATACCGTATTTTGCGGCATGAAATAGAGTAAAATACGGTGTCTGTCCCTTGCCCGATGGGTGAATGTAAGTATCCACAAAAAGTAGCGACTTTTGGTCATATCAAAGACGCGGTGTGTTTCAACTGCTTTTTTAAGGCTGAAAGGTAGCGTTACAATATCCAGGCCCGAATTTGCACTTGGTTATATGCCCCCGGAAAGATGGAATACCCCCTTATTTCAGGGGTAGGACCTTTTCGATACGGGATTAGAAGTGCAGGGTCCAGGTGGTTTGGCGTGTTTGGGTTCCTTGAAGCGTAACGACCACCAAACCGTTTGAATCGGTGTTGGTCGTCAGGCTGACCCCTTCGTCCGTTTGTGTGGTGGTGAGGATAACGTTATCCGGAAGGGCGATAACCAGTTCGGCGGGGTCCGTACCTATCAGGTCAATACTTCCCGATAACGTTTTGGCATGTTCATCCCAGACTACCTTTTCGAGTCCGATGCCGCCCTGTACCAGGTGACGGTCAAAGAATACCGGTTGGGGGCGGCCCGTATCTGGATACACCGCCAGCAGGGCATTTCCATGGCCGGGGACTTGGGCTGCGATTCGGTTCCGCACGCTGCGTTGCAGCGTTTTGTTCCAGCAATCATACACGAGGAAGGTTTGTGCGGGGTCCAGGCCGAGTTCCGTCATGTCCACACTGATTTCAGAGGGATTGGCGTACCAGTTGAACAACGAAACGACATCCCAGTCGCTAAACGGTTTTCGAACCTTAACGTCCCACACGGGCATCATTTCAAAGATAGGGAAGAGGTCGAGGGGCCGGATGTCACAAACGGGCAGGCACTGCTGCAGGAGGCGCATGCGGTCCGGGGGCAGTGCCGCCAGTTTGTCGCCGGCAAACATGGCCTGGCCGGAGAGTGCCACTACGCTCGCCGCAAGTCGTACGGTTTCGAGAGGGTTGGCATCGCCCACAAGCAGCGTGTCGGGGTCGCCATACCAAAGGATGTTGTTTACAAACAGTTGGTTGAGCGTGGTGCGCGCCTGGTTGAAATAGTTGTTCCAATCCGGCGGCCGCAGGTGGGCCACGATATCGGCGCCAATCCGTCCCGCATCAGCCAGGCTGCAGTCCGGTCCCGTGTAATGGCCCTGGCAGGCGAGCCAGACACGGTCTTCGCCGATGCCGCGTCGCAACGCCTCGGCGCACAGTTTGAAGGGATCATCCACGGATTCTCTGAAGGCTGCGCGTACATCGTCGCGTTCATAGAAATGGGCCGAATACCCCGCATTGCGCCCGGACATGCCGTCAATCTTGAAGTACTCGTACCCCCAGTCTTGAGACATGGTGCGATGTGTTTCTTCCATGTGCAGGCGCACGGCCTCCTGCGAGGGATCGAGCACATACAGGCCGCACCAGTTATGCATGGGCGCGCCGTCCGGCCCGTGCAGGAACCAGTCTTTATGAGCTTCATAGAAGGCGGTATCGCCCGTGCCGAAGGGTACCGTCCAGATGCCGGGGCGGAACCCGAGTTTTCGGATTTCATCGGCAAGCCATTTCATGCCGCTGGGGAACTTGTTGGGGTCGGGGCGCAAGGTAAGGTTGTGAAACTTGGAAACGGGCAGTTCGGGGGAATTGTCCTGCCACGATTCGATGGAGAAGAATTCCATGCCGTAAGGTTTCAGGTATTGGGCGGCCACGCGCGCTTCCGCCAAGTTTTCCTGTTCGCCCGCCGTATCGAAATACACGTTCCAGGACATCCAGCCCGTGGGCGCGACAGGGCAGCGTTTCTTATTGATCGGCTGGTAATAGGGCACATACCGGTTTCGATAATAATCCCGAAGCAGGTCAAGGTGCATGGCGGCATACGCGGGGTCGGCGATTGACGCCGACAACAGCGCCTTAAATGAGGAAGTATCGGCGGCATCGGTGTTGGTAGCCAACTGAACCCGTTTCCCCCGGAAGCGCAACGCCGTATCGGAAGGCAAGTCAAACAGGGAATCATTCAGCAGACTGTCGGCCGGGCCCAGCCCCATCTGAACCACGCGTCCCGGTGTTGCCGGTTGGGTACGGCAGGCAAAGGTGTCCGCGCCAAGTCGGGTGACCGCTTCAAATAACAGCGTGCCCCTGTAATTCTGGGCGGTTCGGTGGACCACCCGGATTTCCAGAGAATCGCCATTCCCGGCAAACAGGATATACCCCTGCACATTGCCCTGCGTGTCAAGCAAGGCCAGGCGGTTCACTACGGAATCACGGGGGGGCGCCACCGTCCAGGATTCCTCCTGGTCCGATTCGTTTGTGGCGGAAAAGGCGAGAGGGCCCGCCACCGTTGCTCCCGTATCCGGGTGCGTGCAGGTCAAAACGGCGGTATCCGGGGCATAGGCAACGCGCCAAGCCCCCGGGTTTTCTCGCGGGCTCCATTCTCCGGCGGCCTCGGGAGCAATCAGGGCTGTAATGGTGGCGGCGAGTAAAGTGAGACAAGAAATGCGTTTCATCAGTGGAGACTCCCAATACATCTTGTGATACAGATAGTCGAAGGTTTCTGTAAGCCCCTGCTTGGGGCGGAAACGGGAATGCGGGGCAGTTTCCCTATCTAGCCACTTCTTCCCGCGCTATTTCATGCTCCGGAAATTTCCGGCGATTCAGATTGGACGTTTCAGAAATTGCCTGAGCCAGGATAGTACCGCCGCGAAAAAATAACACCCTCCCGCGATGACGATAATCACGGGGCCTGCGGGGAGGTTGGGGCCATAACTCAAGGTCAGGCCCGCCAGGCAGAACGCGGCGCACAATACCGTCGCCAACGCCATCATTTGCACAATGGACCCCGCAAACCGGGCGGCCAGCGCCGCAGGCAGGGTCAACAGGGCAATCACGAGCACAATACCCACGATCATAGAAAGCGCCACCACGGTCAGGGCAGTGACGGCGAGCAGCAGGATGTAAATAAAGGTCACATTTATGCTGCGGGTGCGCGCGAATTCCTCATCGAAACACACCGCCTCGAATTCATCATAGCGGTAAACTACCAGCGCCAGCACGAGTATATCCATGGCCAGGATGAAATAGAGGTGCTGGCGGCTCACGAGCAGGATGTTGCCGAAGAGATAGCCCATCAAATCAGTTGTATAACCCGGCGTCAGGTAAATGAAAATTACGCCGAGCGCCATGCCCACCGACCAGACCGCGCTGATGGCGGAATCTTCGCGCTCACGGCTGTTGATTGACACCCAGCCAATGACTCCGGCGGCAATAAAGGCTGCTGCGAGCGCGCCGTACATGGGCTGAAAACCCTGCCAGCCGAAGACGGACTGGAAATAACGGGCAGCGCCCATGCCGCCGAGCACGCAATGCGCCACGCCGGCGGCGATATAGGTGATTCGCCGTACCACGATGTAGGTTCCCACCATGCCACAGGCCACGCTGAGCAACAAGGCCGCCAGCACGGCATTGAGCGCAAGCGCTTGTGTCCACACGGCAGTCCAGAACTCAAACATAGTCGCCTCCCTTGCCGTTTTCGGCGAATACGGCGGGCGGGGCCATGCCTGTGATATGGCGCATCAGATCCTCATCCATTTTTTCCGTATGGGGGTGAATATGAACATTACGGTTTACACAGTACACCCGACCGAGGAAACGCATGGCGACTTTCGGATAATGGGTGACCAGCAAGACGGTCATCTCCCCGCGCAGACGCTCCAAAACCTCCAGAATCATCTCCTCCGCGCTGATATCCACATTGGAGGTGGGTTCGTCGAGCAGCAGGATTTCAGGATTGCCGACCAGGGCACGGGCAATGAGAATCCGCTGCTTCTGGCCGCCGGAAAGACTGTTGAACCAGCATTCCGCTTGGGAGGCCAGCCCGACGGCGCTTAAGGCTCCCGTTATGCGATTGCGCATTTCAGCGCGCCTGCGCAGCCGTCCGAAAGTCATGCCCCCCAGGAATCCCATGCGCACCACATCGCAGACACGTATCGGGAACAAAGGATCAAAGCGGGGGTTCTGGGGCACATACCCTATTGCGGTGCGGACTTCCCGGGGAGCGTTGCCCAGAACACGTACAGTACCGCAGGTAGGCCTGACAAGGCCGAGTATCAGTTTGAACAGGGTCGTCTTGCCGCCGCCGTTGGGTCCTACAATCGTGACGAATTGTCCGCGCGCAATATTCATATTGACGTCAAGAAGCGCGGGGTCGGCATCGTAATATACCGACGTACCGATGATGGATATGGCCGGGGGACTGTCGGGGCCGGCAGTCGTGTCAGGGGCGAAGTGCATGCTTACTCCTTCCCCGTTGTTTGCGTCGGTTGCAGGTGTGCGGCTATTTTTTCTGCCATGTCCTTCATGTTTTCCAAATAGTTTTCGGCAAGGCCGTCCAGGATGACCACAGATACGCCGGTTTCCCTGGCAACACTTTGCAGTTCCGCAGCCTTGAACTGGGGCTGCTCAAACAACGTGCTTACGCCCGCGCTTTTGATTTCATCTATGATCTCATACAAGCGGCGGGCACCGGGACTCTTGCCTTCAAATTCGATGGCGCGCTGTTCAAGGCCGTAGGCATCGGCAAAATATCCAAAGGAAGGATGAAACACATACAAAACGCGTCCGCGCACCGGCGCGAGGATCTCCGAAATACAGCGATGCAGGTTGTCCAGTTCGGTTTCAAATGATTCCAGATTCTTTAAGAAACTATCCCTTTGCGAGGGATGGTATTCGGCCAAAACGGAAGCAATGGCACGGGCCTGAATCTTAACTCGCATGGGGTCCAACCAGATATGCGGATCATCTCCCGAATGGCCGTGATCGTGATCTTCTCCCGGATGGTCATGAGAATGTCCGGATGCTGACAGCATGGGAACCCCTTCCCGGGAATCCACGATCAGGAGGTCGGGAAACACGGCAGACAGGCGTCGAACCAGCTCCTCTTCAAAGGGCATGCCAATCAGAAAAAAGATATCCGTGCCGCCAAAAGTATCCATCTGCCGTGGTGTTACCTGGTAGGCTTCCGGGGAAACATTTGCCGGGGCAACCACGGAAACCTGTACGAAATCTCCCCCGATACGCTGAACAAAGAACTTTTGTGGCGCAATACTGACCATAACGGAGATAGTATCCTTGGAGCCTTCTGTTGGCGGAACCTTTTCCGGGGAACATCCCGGCATACTGAATGCGCAAACCAAAAGGAACCAAGTCAATACACGGGTGTATGTCATATCTATGGGCGCTCCACAATTTTAAGAAGAAAATAAAGACGATAAGCACTGCAATCATAACAGACCATGAAGCAAGGGTAAAATCTACAATTTTCGTGCGGCAACCGGTTCTCCGCAAGTATGCCTTTCCGGGCAAAGACACGAGGATAGGGTTGCCTCTTCCCAAGTGGTTTGACTCAGGCGCGGTCCCGGTTGTTCGCGGTGGATGTGCTTGACCGCTGCCGTTGCGCTTCATACAGCATGGCGGCGGCGGCGGCGGAAACGTTAAGCGAATCCAGGGATTGGCTCAAGGGGATTACCGCGGTGACATCGCATTTCGCCAGAAGTTCCGGGTGGATGCCGTGCCCTTCATTACCCAAAAGCAATGCAGCTGGACGCAGAAGGTCATGGGTCCACAGAGGCGTTTCCGCATGGGCATCCCCGGCAATGCAAAATACCCCGAGATCATGCAATTTGTCCAAAACTTTATCGAGCGTATCTTCCAGGGCAATGGGGATGCGGTTCAGGGCGCCTGCAGAGGCGCGTGCGGTCTGGCTGTTTACCGGGGTCTGGCCCGGACTACCGGCAATGACTGCCGTGCACCCCAACGCCGCAGCGGACCGTATGATGGCGCCAAAATTATGGGCGTCACGAATCCCGTCCAGTACCAGGTACAACGGCAGTTCAGGAGCGTTCTCCAGAATCTCCTCGATGGGCGTGTAAGGGAAAGGGCCCATGCGCGCCAGGTATCCCTGGTGTTCCGTGGATTTACAAAGCACGCGCAGTCGGTCGTAGTTGACTATGCTTACCCTGGCGTTCAGACGCACTCCTGTTTCATAAGCGTAGGCACGGTCTTCTTCCGCCATTTCTTCGGCCAGGAATAATTCATGGACAGGCCACCTGCCCGAGGCCAGGATTTCGCGGACGGCATGGCGTCCCCATATCCAACTGTGCTCATGACCGGCCAGGTAAGGGATTCTTTTCTGTTTCTTTTTCACGCCGTTCTCCTCGGGCTGATTTTTTGAGATACCGTATTACCGTAAATTGCCATTACACCGGCAAGGAATTTTATCCCTATCACGGAACAGGACATTCGCGCGATCATGGGGTTTGCTTGGGGGCGGACCCGTTCGCCATCTCCCGATAGGGGATCGGGTCTGGAATGCCGGCACGTTCGAAGGCGTTGAGACGCTCCACGCAAGTGGGGCAGCGCCCACAGGCGCTATCTTCTCCTCGATAACAACTCCAAGTGGATGCAAAATCCACGCCGAGTTCGATGCCCAATCTGATGTTGTCTGTTTTTGAATTGTGCAGAAGAGGCGCTTCAATGACCACGGGACAGCGCCGGTTCAGGGCGAGCAGCGCATTTATCCCTTCAAGAAACGCAGATGTGCAATCCCAATATCCATATTCATCCTGTGCCTGCGCTCCGTAAAAAACACGGTCGGCTCCGATGGCCTCCGCCCAGGCCGCGGCGGCGGAAAGAAGCAGCATGTTGCGGTTGGGCACATAAGTGGGCGGTTGGTCCCGCATCTTTTCCGGAATGTCTGCCAGATCGGGTACGGGACCGCCGGCCTCCATGAGCGTGGAACTTGCTCCAAGGAGTTCCCCCATGAAACGCATATCAATGCATTTGTGAATCCTGACTCCTGCCCGTTCGCACTGAAGCCTGGCGCAGTCCAGTTCGCGGGAATGGCGCTGCCCATAGCGGAAGGAAAGAGCATGCAGCATATACCCCTGCCTGCGCAACAAATGGAGCAGCACGGTGGAGTCAATACCGCCGCTTATCAGGACAACCGCCTTTTCCATGGCGCATCTTCCCTTGATTCTCAGTGTTTGGCAAATAAAGGGCCCGGTCTTCCCTTAATGAAGTCCGGGCCGACATAGGCCAATAAAGAGAGGATTTTAGTGGGCCAGCGCCTGATATTTTTTCAAGGCGCCCGGCTTCACGGAACGCAGTTCTTCGATATTGTCTATAATTTTCTTTACTGCGATGGTTACCAGTTCGATTTCCTTGTCCGTATTCATCAGGAGCTGGTGGTGAATGACGACACCGCTTTTTTCATGGGCCTCGGTGGCCACGGGAGTGTGGAACCGCTTGGGGTCCACGGCCTTCCAATAAGCCGCGCCCAGATGATGCCGCGCCTTGGTAAGGGGTTTATACAGGCCGCACTTGTTCAGAGGTTCATAGGGAGGCTCAAAGCCGTCCGGTATGCCCATCTCGGCGTTCAGGGCGATGCAGAATTGACGATTGGTAATCCCCAGGGTTTTAGTGTCAAGGCGGAATGCGTAGTTGAAATAACTTTGCTGGGTAATTTGCGAACGCCGGCGCATGGGGAGGATGCCGGGAATTTCGGCAAGCAAAGCATTTAATTTAATCGCGTTGGCGTCGCGCAGTTTAACCTGCCCGTCCAGGCGCTTCAAACCACCCAACAACAAGGCGGCCTGCCATTCGGTCAACCGGTAGTTGCCGGATTGGAGGGTGGTGGTGGCGATGTCGGCCGGTTTCTTCAGTCCGAATACGGGCGGGTCCGCGGCGTAAGGACGACCGCAGTTGCGCAGGCTATATAATTTGTAAAACAGGTCTTTCGTTTTACACATGTTAAAGCCGCCTTCACCGCTGGACAACACCTTGGACTCCTGAAAACTCCACGAACTGACATCACCGAAAGAGCCAATACCTTTACCTTTCCAGAAAGAGCCGTGCTGATGGGCACAGTCCTCAATAAGGAAAAGGTTATGCTTCCGGCAGATTTTCTGGAGCCGGTCAATATCCGTCATGCAACCGTAAAGATGCACCACAATGATGGCCCGTGTTTTGGGCGTAATAGCGGCCTCGACAGCGTCAAGATCGAGATTCCATGTGTCGGGTTCTATATCCGTCAGGATGGGGATTGCGTTTACGTCCACGCAAGCGGCGGCTGTCGCCTGCCAGGTCATTGCCGGAACGATTACCTCATCATAGGCGCCTATGCCGAGTGCCTCGAGGGCCAGTTGAATGCCCACGGTGCCGTTGGCGCAGCACAGGCCATACTTGGCGCCCTGATATGCGGTGAACTTTTCCGCAAAGTCCCACTCGGTGGGTCCGTCATAGGACCAACGGTTGGACCGTGTGATTTTGGAAACAAGTTCCACATCGGCAGGATCGCTCAAAGGCCATTTCACCCACTTGGTGTTCCTGCCGCACACGGGCTTGCCGCCGCAAATTGCCAATTTGGCCATGATGGTTCTCCTTCGTTGTACGTACGGCTCCGACTAACGGGTATTTGGAGCGGCCCGAATAATTTTTTCCAATCCTCCGTCCGGGGAGTTCAGCGGTAACGCACGTGGTTCGTTCTGGGCCTTGGCGCTGAACGGTCCGTTAAGAATTGCTTTTAAGCCTCTTAGTATAACGGTTATCTGTGAAGCGGTGCAAAGTCTCGGTGCCGCCTGAAGGCCTGTATCACGGGCATAACATGATTTTATGCGCAATACAACGAACCCGTACCTGAAGATGGAAAAGATGATGTTTGGGCAAACATCTCTTGTCGCGATAATGTTTCGCGGAAGGTTCTGCGGCTCAGGAGGGGGATAAACGCAGGAACTCAGCCGCCTTTGCTGCGAAATCTTGTTCCGTGGGGAAGGTGAGCGCACGCTTCGCATCAGGTAGCGCAATCCACAGTGGTTCGAACAAGGCTTCTTCTTCGCTTACCGGCTGGGCGGCTTGACGCGTGGTCTCTGTTAGGCGCATCAGAAAATAACGTTCATCCCGTTCATACTGGATGCCGTTACGGCGGAAACTGCTGTGGCCCAACCCCAGGTCGGCCACGATTTTCACGCCCCAATAGCCTGATTCTTCGCCTACTTCACGCATGGCGGCCTGTTCCGCGGTTTCTCCCGGATCTATGTGACCCTTGGGCAAACGCACTTCCTTCACTGGACGGCCATGGCGCGTGATGGTCCGCGCAAGCGCGAGCAGTTCTCCTTTGGCGTTGATTACGACTCCCCCTGCTGTGGTGTAGAAAAGTGTTTCAGGCATACGCGGCATTTTCTTTTTATTGTTTTTATTGGAAAAGAAAGCGGAAAGTCCGGGTGTTTGGGTCCACATCCACCACCACCTTCCCGCCTTTTTCAAGATGGCCGAATAGGATTTCATCGGCCAGGGGTGTTTCAATTTCCTGGGCAATTACCCGCGCCAGAGGGCGCGCTCCAAACTTGGGATCGAAACCAAGTTCCCCGAGAAGGCTGCGTGCGGAGTCGGTAAGTGTCATGACGACATTTCGTTCCGCAAGCTGGGCGTTCAACTGCCGCATGAATTTATCAACAATCTGAAGCATTACTTCCGGAGGAAGGGGGTTGAACGTAATAATGGCATCGAGCCGGTTGCGGAATTCCGGCGAAAGCACCTTTTCAAGGGCCTTGATGCTCTTGCGCTGGTTGTCGTCAGTCGAAGTGGTGAACCCGATACTGGAGGCGGCCATCTCCCGGGCGCCCGCATTGGAGGTCATCACCAGTACTACATTGCGGAAATCCGCTTTGCGTCCCATGTTGTCCGTCAGGCAGGCATTGTCCATTACCTGTAACAGGATGTTGAACATGTCCGGATGGGCCTTTTCGATTTCATCCAGCAGCAGTACCGTATAGGGATTGCGGCGGATGTCGTCCACCAGCAACCCGCCCTGGTCGAAGCCAACATACCCGGGCGGTGCGCCAATGAGCCGGGATACGGCATGCTTCTCCATGTATTCGCTCATATCATATCGCGAGAAATGGTTGCCCAGGACCAGGGCGAGCTGTCGTGCCACCTCGGTTTTCCCAACACCCGTCGGACCTGTAAAGAGGAAACAACCCACCGGCTTCCGGGGAAGTCCGAGTCCGGCACGGGAACGCTTGATGGCCCTTGTTAGCTGTGAAATGGCTTCATCCTGTCCGAAAATATTAAATCGCAATTCCGCATCGAGCCGCGCGAGCCGTTCCTTGTCGGAACTGTTGATACTGCGCGCCGGAATGCCGGCGAACTCGGCAACCACGGTTTCGATGTCTCCTTCGCGTACGGTTTTTCTTCCGGAGACGCCTTCAACGCGAACGCCCGCAGCGGCTTCGTCAATCAGGTCAATCGCCTTGTCGGGCAGAAAGCGGTCGTTAATATGACGCGCGGCGAGGTCTGCCGCGGCGCGCAAAGCACTGTCGGTATAATGAATGCCGTGGTGTTTTTCGTACCGTTTACGAAGCCCTTTCAGTATTTTGTAGGTTTCTTCAACGGACGGTTCCGGGAGATCGATTTTCTGAAAACGGCGGGAGAGACCGTGGTCCTTCTCGAAATGGCTCTTGTAGTCTTCATAGGTGGTGGAGCCGATGCAGCGCAGTTCTCCCGATGCCAGCGCCGGTTTGAGAATAGTGGAGGCGTCTATGCTGGATTCTGATGTGGAACCCGCGCCCACCAGCATGTGTATTTCATCAATGAACAGGATCACGTTGCCCCGCTGCAGC
>JAEAMG010001149.1_pt1 | contig 22182 bp, 14 predicted proteins | sample 8958741 | NCBI WGS metagenome assembly JAEAMG01 (sample SAMN16933256, study PRJNA681125) | bioreactor sludge metagenome | isolation source: anaerobic bioreactor treating anionic surfactant - SDBS | place: India: Bengaluru | collected 2019-02-28 | reverse complement strand
CCGTCCCCAACGGGCCGACGCGGGGAGAGAGATCAATGCAACGAGGTTGCGCCCGGTTGTTATTCAATTAAAAATCATGGTTGACATCCGACAAACAAAGCCTCACAGTACCAACCCGCGACTACATGAGTAGTAGCGTATCCGGACCCCTTCTCGTGTTATGGATGAGGACTCCGCCTAACTCAGTTACATGACACAAGAACAAAGTGAGAGCAAAATGGACATCTACGTAGGCAATCTGCCTTATGACGTTTCGGATAGCGAGTTGCAGCAACTCTTCGAGAAGTACGGTACCGTATCTTCCGCACGCGTGGTGATGGACCGGGCGACCGGCCGCGCCAAGGGTTTCGGATTCGTTGAAATGAATGACCGCGCGGAGGCTGAGAAGGCCATTGCGGCTACGAACGGCTCGGACATGAACGGCCGTCCGTTGCGCGTTAACGAGTCCCAGCCGAAACCGCCGCGCTCAGAAGGCGGCGGCGGATATCGCGGCGGCAGCGGCGGTGGTAGCCGCGGCGGCGGCGGCGGTCGCTGGTAGTCCCAGCGTCGTACCGTTTAAATAAAAGGCCTTGTCGCATATACGCGATAGGGCCTTTTTTTTGTAGAAAACGGATGACACCCGAAGTGAACCCGGAGTTGACTGCGTTTTCTGCCTCCTGCATAATTGAAAAACAAGTTCATTCCGAGACGTTCGGGGGTCTATGGATGAGGAGGGCGTCTCGACTCAAGGAGGGGGGAGTGTAGTGAGTAACAGATTTCATGTGGGCTACTCAATTCGCTATCCGAAACGCATCTTTGCGGCGTTCTGTGTAGCCACCACGGCTTCCTGGCTATGGGCGGACGTGAGACTGCCTGCGATTTTTTCAGACAACATGGTACTGCAGAAAGGGGTCCCGGTCTTGATCCGTGGCTCGGCGGAGCCCGCTGAGAAGGTCACGGTCGAGTTCGCAGGACAACGCAAGGAGGCAACGGCGGACACCGCGGGAAAGTGGCAGGTCAAACTCGACCCGTTGGCGCTCAGCACCGAAACGGCGGTCATGCGGGTGACAGGAAAGAACGTCATCGCGATCAAGAATGTTCTGGTCGGCGATGTCTGGCTGGCCTCGGGACAATCCAACATGGAAATGTCGGTGAGACAGGTGGCGAACGCGGCCCAGGAGATGGATGCCGCCACCTTTCCGGGCATCCGTTTTTTTATGGTTTCACGCGACTTGTCTTCGTCACCCAAAGAGGATTGTGAGGGGAAATGGGTGGTCTGCGAACCGAAGTCTGTCGGTCCCTTTTCCGCTGCCGCCTATTTTTTCGCCAGAGAGCTCCATCAGAAATATAAGATCCCGACGGGGATTATTAACAGCTCGGTGGGCGCGAGTTCGTGTCAGGCCTGGACCCCCGCCGAGGTGTTGGCCGCAGACAAGACGCTGCCGCAGCTCGCCGACATGGCTCCGGAGAAATACACGAGCTGGGAAACCTATCTCGCATTCAAGAACGGCACCTATGACCACTGCTCCTATGCGGACACGGGCGTGAAGCCCGAGTGCCTCGCGTGGGCCAAACCGGAACTCGACGTGTCGGACTGGAAGGACTTCAAGGCTCCCGGCAATATCGAGGCCCAGGGTATGGACATCGACGGGGCGATCTGGTTCCGCAAGGAGGTGGACATCCCCGTAGCGTGGGCCGGTCATAACCTCTCGATCATGCTCGGCCCGATCAGCGACAACGACATTGTCTACATGAATGGCGAAAAGGTCGGGGCTACGGAGAACAACTGGCGCGAATGGGTCTTCCGCTCCTATACAATCCCGGCGAAAGGGGTCAAGACCGGCAGAAATGTGATCGCGGTCCGTATCTTCAACCGGATTGGCAACGGCGGCTTCTATCCGGGCTATCCCGCGCCGCTCAAACTCGCCAAGGACAGCCAGAACGAGATCATCCTTTCCGGAATCTGGAAATGCAAGGTCGAACGGGCCGAGAAGCCTGCCGCGTTGCCTGGCACGCTACCCAGCATCTACAGCGTACCGACCGCCTTCTTCAACGCGATGATCGCGCCCTTCTCGAAATATCCGCTGCGTGGGTTCCTCTGGTATCAGGGCGAAGGCAACGCCGGCGCGGCGAAACAGCACGATGTTCTGTTCCCGGCCATGATCGAGTCGTGGCGCAAGTGGTGGGGCGACGAGAAGTTGCCCTTCTATTTTGTGCAGCTTGCAAGTTTCCGGGCGCGCGAAGCGCAGCCCTCTGAAGGCGGGTGGCCTCGCCTGCGTGAATCGCAATTGAAAGCGCTGGCGCTCCACGACACGGGCATGGCGGTGGCCATCGACATTGGCGAAGCCATGGAGATTCATCCGCACAACAAGCAGGACGTGGGACGCCGCCTCGCCCGCTGGGCCATGCGGGACTGCTACGGAGACAAAGAGATCGAAGTCTCCGGTCCGCTCTACGCGTCAAATTCGGTCGAGGGAGACAAGATCCGGATTAGGTTCACGCACGTTGGCGGCGGACTGAAGGCCAAGGGCGACGAGCTGAAAGGTTTTGCGATTGCCGCAGCCGACAAGAAGTTTGTTTGGGCCCAGGCCTCCGTGGAGGGCGAGAGCGTCGTTGTCTGGAACGCAAACATCAAGAGCCCGCGTTTTGTGCGCTATGCGTGGGCGGACAATCCCGAGTGTACGCTTTACAACGGCGCCGGCCTTCCAGCCTCGCCGTTCCGGACGGACGACTGAGCCTCTTCCGTTTTGCGGGATCGTTTAAGACACGGGAGATGAGGAATGCGAGCACTGATTGCAGCGGCACTGGGTATGCTGGCCGCGGACGGGTTCGGCACGTCTAGGTTTGAGCAGGAAGAGTATCTCACGCTCTCCTGCAAACTGTCGCCGGAAGTGAGGCTGGCTGTGCGGCAGGAGCGAAAAGGCTACCGCGTCCGCGTGGAGGCCGAAAACCCTTACGCTCGCGTAACCGCGCGGCTGGGCGTGGCATCGGAAAAAAGTGAGGTGCTTGCACTCGACGAACTTCCCGCCGAGCGCGTCATCACCTCCGAAAACATAGGGAACGATGGGGCCTTGCGCCTCGCGCTGGAGACGAGCTGGTTCAACGCCGACGGGAGTTTGCGGCAGCGTGAGGTCTTTCTGGCACCGTCCATCGGCAGCCGGCTGCCCAAAGATGTGCGGCAGTGGCAAACATTCGACTATGCCGCCTATCGCGAGCGCGTGGCGGATCTTTCGCAGCGCATCCGTATTCCGGTGAAACAGCCGCTGGAAGGCAAGCTGACCGTCGTTGTGGAAACGGCGGAAGGCAAACGCATCCGCAATTTGATCTCAGGACAGGACGCGGCTGCGGGGATGCAGATGATCGAATGGGACGGTCGCGATGAAGTCGGCAACCTGGTCGTGCCCGGCACGTACCGTTTTCGCACGGCCTCGCATCCTGGCATTACGCCAATTTTCAAGATGCAGTTCTCCAATGGCGGCGAGACCCTGTTTTCTCCGTTCGGCTCCAATCACGGCACGATGACCGCCATGGCCGCGAACAGCAAGTATGTTTTTGCAGCTGCGCCCCTCACCGAGGGAGGCTGGGCGATCATCGCGCTCGCGCCGGACGGCTCGTTCGTGCGGGGTTTTCGCCAAGTCGGTGGCGCGGGCATCGAAGAGGTGTTCCTGGCTGCTGATGAAAAAAGGCTCTATGTGCTCAATGACGGCGGCGCGTGGGGCGGCCGTGGCAAAGCCCCGGCCCTGACGCTCACGGTGTACGACATATCCTCGGGGGACATCGTTCCGTTCAAAGAGGTCAAGGGGCAATATGCGATCCTGCGCGAAAGGGTGTTGCGTGAATACGACCCAGGCGTGAAACCCGCCTATGCACTTGCGGGCGCGGTTTGTCTCGGCGGGAGACTGTATGTGTCTGACAAAGAGCAAGAAAGCGTCTTGATTGTTGATCCCGACGCGGGCAAGGTGATCGGGCAGATTCCGTTGCCGCATGCGGGCGCGCTGGCAACGGAGGGTCACAAGCTGGTGGCGGCATCGGGTGACCGACTGGTAAAGATTGATCCTGAGAATCAATCTTTGGTGCCTCTTTTCCAACTCCCGTTTGTACCGTGCGGCCTTTGTGTCGATCAGGACATTTTCTACGTGACCGGCGACAAGGATTGCACAGTCAAGGTGTACGACAAGACAGGAAAGGTTGTGAAAGCGCTTGGTGAGCCGGGCGGTGCTTACGAGGGCGCTTGGCGACCTGAACGGCTGGTGAAGCCCGTGGGCGTAACGCTTGCTCCGGATGGCGCGTTGTGGGTGGCCGAGGACCGTCGCAATCCCAAGCGTCTGAGCAAATGGGACCGTGTGACCGGTAAGTGTGTGTACGAAAAGGTCGGCTGCCCCGCCTATGGCAGTCCGGGGGCGGGCTTTGATCCCGAGCAACCCGAACGCTGGTTTGGCCAACGGGTTCAATGGCAGGTCGATCAGGCGACCGGCAAGGCGCGGGTCGTCAGTGTCCTACAGAAGCACGAGGGACATCTGCAAGGGAAGATCGAAGAATGTCTCAACTACACCTTCGTCCATCAGGATGGGCGGACCTTTGTGCTGGGCACTTACAAAGGCACACTCATTTCCGAGTTGATGCCGGACGGTTCGCTCAAGGACTTGGCGCTGATCTCCAACCTGCATGCGTTGTTGTACGGGCTGAACTGGAAATATGTGCCCGCGTACTGCGACACGGTCGAGCGACGCTTTCCCAAGGCCAAACGCGAGCAGAAGTACAGTGACGACGCGTGTCGCTATGTCGGCGTGCTGTGGATCGACCAAGACGGCGATGGAGACTTTGATGCGGAGGAGTTTCAGTTTCTGCCAGAAAACACGCGCCTTGCGTCCTTCAGTTGGGGCTTGAAACTGAACGACCTGACGATGCGGTTGCCCTACCGCAACGAGAGAAAAGAAGAGCAGCTCCTGACGTTGCGTGCTGAAGGTTTTAACCGGTGCGGCGCGCCGGTATACTCGTTCGAGAAGGCGCGTGCTCAGGCCGCGCCGCTGAAGGACGATCTGCCGCAGGGTAGCCGTACGATCCTCGATACGACGTTCAACGACACGCGCGGCAATGCGGTGGTCAACACGGACCCCTTTATGTTCAGCATCGCGGAGAATGGCTCGATCAACTGGCTCATTCAAAACCGTTGGACCAATGTGCATGGCTCGCACAAAGCGCCGTTGCCTAAACCGGGCGAGATGCAGGGCGTGCTCTTCGGACTCGGCACTGCGCCGCTCGACAAACAGGGCGACGTAATGATCTTCGTTGGCAATCACGGCCGTTTCTTCCTGATAACGACGGACGGGCTTTATCTTGACGAGATGTTTCAGGATTGCCGTGTGGCAGAGGTTGTCGGGCCGGGGCTGATCGGAGGAGAGGCCTTCGGGGGTTCCTTCGGCTACGACCCTGTGAACAAGCGCGCCGTATTGCAGGCGGGAAGCAGCGGCTACCGCATCTACCATTTGAACGGGCTCGAACACGTGGTGCGAGGTAACGGCGAAATCAAAATCTCTCCCGAGATGCTGGCCTCGGCCGCGCGACGCAATCGGGAGACTGCACGTGCGGAGGCTGGCCCGAAAGTGGCGGCGGTGACACGTCTGCAGGAAAAGACGAAGCCCCGTTTCGACCAGATGCCGATCGTGGCGGAATGGACGCATGGCGCTTGTAATATCCGCGTGCGCGGCACCTTTGATGAGCAAAACCTCTATCTTCAATACGACGTGACCGATCCTTCGCCGTGGGTGAACAATGGCAAGGACTGGACACAGCTTTTCAAAACTGGCGACACCGTGGACGTGCAGATCGGCACGGAGGCGTCCGCACCTGCCGCGCGCAAGAGCCCGGCACCCGGCGATCTCAGGCTGTCGATCGCGCCCTTCAATGGTAAGCCTTTGGCGGTTCTTTATCGGTACCGGCTCAGGGACAAGACCGACTCCAATCCCGTCGAATTCGCTAGTCCGTGGCGCAGCGAAAAGGTCGATGACGTTCGTAAGATGGAAAGCGTCAACGTGCAGGTTCAGACCTCGGAGGGAGGTTATCGGTTGGAGGCGACGATTCCGTTATCAGGCCTCGGCCTTGAGAGGGTTGGCGGCCAGACGTTACGCGGCGATTTCGGCGTGATCTACGGTGACCGCCAAGGCACGGTCAATCTCTCTCGCGTCTACTGGTCGAATCAAGCGACGGGCCTTGTAAACGATGTGCCGGGAGAGACACTGCTCGAGCCGGACCTCTGGGGTGCGATCAAATTCGGCGAGTGAGTTGCTTCTGTCAAGCGATCTTCCCGCGATAGAAGGTTAATACGATGAAAATTATGTCAACTAAAGCGTTTATCCCGTGGGTGGGTGGGGTCGCGCTGGTGTGCGCGCTTTCGCTGCAAGGTGCCGAGTCTGTCGCTCCGCCAGGGCGTCACACCACCCTCGAAGGGATGGTGCTGTGCGGCTATCAGGGGTGGTTCCGGACCGCCTGCGATCCGTCGGGTTCCGGTTGGCGTCACTATCTGCGCAAACGCGAAAATGTGTGGCTGCCGGTGACCGACTATCTTCCGGATATTTCCGAAGCCGCCGCGGAGGAACGTTGCCGCATGCCGCTGGCGTGCGCGGACGGGCGCATGGCGGAGGTGCCCTCCTCAGATAACCGGGAGACCGTCAATCGGCATTTCGGTTGGATGCGGCAGTACGGGATCGACGGAGTGTTCGTGCAGCGCTTTCCCGTAGATCTCTACAGTCGCGCACTCGCGTCCGCGTCATTCCGCGATTCCGCCGACCGCGTGTTGGGCTATTGCCGCGATGCGGCGGCAACGAGCGGACGCTCATATGCACTGATGTATGATCTGTCCGGCCTCGGCAGCAATGCCGCCGAGGTCGTGGTTGCCGATTGGCGGCACCTGACCGGTACCGGCGTGGTGCGCGGACCTTCCGATACTGCTTGGCAGCATCACGGAGGTCGTCCTGTGATCGCGCTCTGGGGCGTGGGGTTTAATGATAAACGGAACTACGGGCTCGACGCCTGCGAACGGCTGGTGAGTTTTTTCAAGGGCGAAGGGTATGCGGTGTTGCTGGGGCTGCCGTTCTACTGGCGGACGCTCAGAAACGATGCCATCCCGGACGAGCGTCTGCACGCGCTCGTTCGCCAAGCCGACATTGTTCACACATGGAGCGTCGGGCGCTACCGCGATGAAGCCGGGGTGCGCCGCGCAGAGCAGGTGTGGCGCGAGGATGCCGCCTGGTGCCGCGAGAACAAGCTGACCTTCATGCCGGTCGTTTTTCCGGGATTCAGTTGGCGGAACCTGAAAGGCAAACAGGACGAGATCCCACGCCGGGGCGGGGCGTTTCTCTGGGACCAGTTCGCTGCCGCGAAACGCGCCGGCGCCGGGTGTGCATATGTGGCGATGTTCGACGAGGTCGATGAAGGCACGCAGATTTTCAAGGTCAATAACGATCCGCCAGCGGGTGCGGGATTTGTTTATCAGAGCTATGGCACGTTGCCTCCGGACTACTATTTATGGCTGACCGGTGAGGCAACGCGTCTCTTCCGGTCGCCGCAACCGTTTTCCCTGACGCTGCCCGTCAGAAAGTGAGCGTGAACCATGCGTCATTTTTTGCTCATGGCAACCGGATGTTTGGGCTTGGCGGCGAGCGCTGAGACCCTGAGGTTTGAAGGTGTTTTGGGCAACTCTGGGGAGCTGGAGCGGCCGGTGACCTTCGGATCGATGCGGAGTGAGACGCGCGGACTGGGTGTGGCGTACGATGCCGTACGCGGCGTGCTGTATGAACGGGCCGGTCGCGGCACGCTCAACGCCTATGCGCTTGACGGACGGTTGCTGGCGCAGCACACGATCAGCGACGGCGAAGACAATCGCGATAGGATGACACTCTGCGGGGAACATCTGGTGATGCTTTTGCGCGGCCAGCTCTTCAAACTGCGGCTGAATGCCCCGAACGGGACAGCAGCGGAAAAGATAATGGTAGCGATCACCGAACCGGACGGGCTCTCCTCTTCCGCACGAGAAGGCCGTGTGGCCGTGCGCAACAAGGCAGGTCAGCTCTTCCTGCTGAATCCAAACAACGACACGGCTGAAGCTTTTGGCGAAGCGCCGGGCAGCATTTGGACCGGCATGGACTGGGACGAGAAAGGTGGCTTCTTTGTGGTCTTCAGCAAGGTGGCCCACAAACTGGAGAACAGCAAACTGGTGTCGAATGCGCAATGGCCAAAACGTTTTGCTGGTGAGCGTGAGGCTGGCATCGACTGCGCGACGCGGCTGGGCGATTACTGGTACGGAAGCGCATGGCACGGCACGGTCAAGCGTTTCACGGCTGAGTTTGAGCCCGCTCCGGGCGTGGTGCTCGGCGGAGCGTCGGGCCACTTCATCGGCCATGTGCCCTGCAACTACGATGTGGACTTGGCGCGAGGGATTCGCTTGATCGCTCCCGGCCTTTTCGTCATAGGCGGCATGTGCGGGGTTGTCCAGTTGGCGGAGTGGCGGCCTGAAAAGAAAGGGCTGCGTCTGCGGCGGCGCATCGGTGCGCTGCCTGTGCCTGGCGGTATTGCGGTGAACTCGCAGGGCCGTGTGCTTGCCCGCCAAAACATCTGGAATTGGAATGACGACGCGCTCTCGCCTGCCGACGTGAGTAACGTGTTCAAGCTGATCGCGCCGTGTGCGCATTGGGATAATGACACGGTAATCGGTCTGGCGGAAGTATACGGCAAGGTGTCTGTGGCCATGGGACGATTCGAAGAAGAGGAGTTCTATTGCAGCCGCCTGGACAAGCTCGACCTTCCCCGAGACGTCGTCGGTGTGGCGCTCTACCGCGAGCACCCCGGACATAAGGGTGGCTGGCGTCTGCTGGCGCTGGGTGCTGCGGGTCAGGCCAGGGCACATGAAGTCGCAGAGGACTGGCGCAACCCGTGGCGCAAGGATTTGGGCGACGTGCACCTCCAGACCGCGCGCCCGGTGAGGGTCTATACGGCGGTCACGATGAAAGGCCCTGACATGCTGATCGCGGCGGCTGATGGGGAGATCATTGAGTTCGGGCGCGACGGTGCGGACTGGAAAGAAACGGGGCGCTGGAGCGACAGCTTCGGGTCGAAGCTGCGGCTGGCGGTCAGCGAAAACCGGCTAGCCGTTGCGGACGCAGAAAGAAACCGTGTGTTTGTCTACTCCTTGACGGACAATAGAAGACGGGCCGAGACGCCTGTCAACGCGCCGACCGAGATCGCGCTCAACGGGTCCTTCCTCGTTGCCTACGATGCGGTCGGGCAGCGGCTGATGAAATACAGGCTGGACTATGGCAAAGAGTAGCTGATTGTTGGGGTGCGTTTTCCGATGCACGGGAGGATTCGGCATGAAGGTCATGTTTGTCTATTCGCTTGAAGATGTGCAAGGCCTGTCGAGGCCGCTCCGCTCATGGACAGCCATCCAATTCGGGATCTCCTATCTTTCTTCAGTACTGAAAGAGGATGGACACCAGACCCAACTTGTGGTGTTAGGGTCCAATATCCATTGGAAGCATAATACAAAGCAGTTAAGCCGCTTTGTGGGCGAGTTCGCACCTCAGCTTATTTGCTTTACCGCCGTAGCGACCCAATATCCTTTTATAAGAAAAGTGGCGGGTCTAATAAGAAGCCGGTGGCCGGATAAATACCTCATTATCGGAGGTGTCCACGCGACCTTGAATCCTGCTGCTGTCATACAGGATGCTTTTGATGCCGTGTGTGTGGGTGAAGGGGAGCATCCTCTGTCGGAGTTGTGTCGCCAGCTAGAGGCGAATACCCGGCCGCATGGAATCCGGAATTTATGGATCAAATCTTCTGACGGCACGGTTGAAACAAATCCTCCCCGGCCCTTTCTGCAGGATATTGATCGCCTGCCCTTTCCAGACCGGAAGATCTGGGTGCCATGGATGAAACAGCAGCTTGGGGATGAGTTTTCGGTATTAGCGGGAAGGGGGTGTCCCTATAACTGCACGTATTGCTGTAACCATGCCCTTAAGAAGATTGCCGCAGGGGCCTATGTGAGGTTGCGGTCGCCTGAAAAAATCATTGAGGAAATTGCGTTCATCCATGCAGCCCACCCGGACCAATCAAGGATCTATTTTGAAGTGGAGTCGATCGCCGTGGATAAGTCATGGCTCTTCGAGTTTTGCAGACAGCTTGAAGCGTTTAACGGCACAATCGGCAACTCGATGTCCTACGGGTGTAACTATCGGATTTCCCCGCAGGCGGTCGATGAAAATATTTTTGCCGCCCTGAAAAAAGCGGGGTTCACAAGAATCAACATCGGGCTTGAGTCGGGAAGCGAACAGATACGCAGAGACGTGCTCAAACGGGACTATTCGAACAAGGACTTCTTAGAGGTTACGGCTATGGCTCGTAAAGTCGGGCTCAAAGTCTTTGTATTTAATATGATCGGACTCCCCGGAGAGACGCGTGACACCTATATGGAAACGGTTTCACTCAACCGCCAATGCCAGCCGGACATGCATTATACGGGCATCTTTTTTCCGTATCCAGGAACAAAGTTATATGAAACGTGTGTTCAGAGCGGGGTTATCGAGGGACCCCTTGATTACCGGCTGGAACGAAAAAGGGCCACGCTTGATTTCCCTCAGTTTTCCAAACGGCAGATTCAAAGAGCATACACGGAGTTCGATTATCGGGTGTATAAAGGGCACAAGCCGTTTTGGTGGGTCATTGGGCGAACGGTTTTAAGAATGATTCATTCCAACATAACCCTCAACAACTGGTTCCGTCAGTTTGTCCAGTGGCCAGGGTGCAACTATCTGCGGGAAAAACTGGCGCGAATTTGAATGGGGAGGCTAGTCTTGCGAGAAGGCTTCGCATGAGAAAAGCGGTGCCGCCCTCCCGTGGTCGCACCGGGATGCTCCCCTGCGGGACTTGGCCTGACAGCCTGTTGTAAGCGCCCTCGCACTCCGCCAAGATGAGTCGCGCCTGCGGCTCACAGCGGTTTGACGTAAGTGGCGCGGCCATCTCCGGAATCGTAATAGTCGTCGAGGATTTCGCAGAGCTTAAAGCCCATGCGCTCGTAAAAAGCGCGAGTGGAGGAATACTGAGGCCGGCTGGAGGTTTCGCAGTAGAGGCGCGCACCGCCCATGGTCCGTGAACGGGTCTCCACATGTTGAAGGAGTTGCTTTCCGAAGCCGAAACCTTGCAGGTCGGGGCGCACCGCCAGCCAGTACCAGTCAAAGCTGCTCTTGGTACAGGGGATGGGGCCAAAGGTGGTGTAGCCGATGAGTCGGCCATCGCATTCCGCCAGCACGAATTCGTAACCTGAGGCTGCGCCCTTTGCGAGACGCTCCTCGACCAGTTCGGCAGCCACGTCGATTTCGTCGTCATGGAAATAGCCGGTGGAGGCCGTGACCTCGCGGATCGCGGCCACATCGGCGGGCGTGACCTCAAAGCGCCAGGTAACCGTCGGGCAGGGCGTCTCGGACCGCCCCGCCTTTTGAGCCGTACGACCGGTACGTCCGCACGTGTTTTCCGTGTCTTTCGTCGCATCGCGCACGATTCGCTCCATCGCCTCGGCATAGGGGATTCCGGCCTGTTCCAGCGCGGCCGCGAACCCGCTATCGGGGGAAAGGCAAGGATTCGAGTTGACCTCGAGTATCCACGGTTTGCCGTTGACGTCTACCCGGAAATCGACGCGGGCGTAACCGCCGAGCCCGAAAAGTTCCCAGCAGCGCAACGCGAGACGTTTCAGCTCCACGCACAAGGGGCCGTCCACGGCCGGGTCGACGAACTGCCGCACCGTATGCGCGTATTCGAAAGAGGCTATCTCCCATTTGGCTTGATAGCTCACGATCTTAGGCTTGCCGTCGGGATAGTCGCGGAAGACGATTTCGGCGGGAGGCAAGACCTCGGGGCCGTTCGGCCCGGCGAGCAGGGCGAGGTTGAATTCGCGGCCGTCGATGAATCGCTCCGCAAAAAATCCGGGAGAGAGGCGTTCGGCAACGGTGGCGGCAGGAACACCGCGCAGGATACTGGTGTCGACGAGGCCGACCGACGCGTGTTCCCAGACCGATTTCACGATCCAGTCGGTATCGTTCGGCGGCGGGCTCATAACGGCTGCCGTACTGGCCTGTATGGCCGGACCTGCGAAACGGCCGATCTCGTGCGCGTGTTGGCCTTGCACCCATTCCGGCACAGGCAGCCCTGCCTCCTGCATGCGCTCCTTGGAGAGCAGCTTGTGGGTGGTGAGGTAAAGCGCGTCGGCGGAACTTCCTGTGAAGGGCAGCCCCTTCGTTTCCCAGAGCGAGGGCGCGAGGTGGATCAGGCGTCCCGACCCGTCAAGCGTCTCGACCAGATTGAAAACGCAGTCCGGCTTCAGAACCTCCAGCTTGCGCTGCAGGTTGCCCAGGTCGGTGGTGCAGGGCAGGACGGAGACGTCGTGGCCGTGGGCGGTCAGGGCGAGGTGAATGGCGTCGGCTTGATCCAGCACGTCGCGTTCATCTGCAGCGGCGTCGGCTGGAATGAATTGATGGACAAGGATGATTCGCATGGGAAGTTGGCCTTGAGACGGAATCGCCTCAAAAAAGCGCGAAATGGAATTAACTCTTTTGTGACTTATTCAGGCAATGAAGATTCAGTCGGGCTGTGGCGGAGACCATGATGCGGCCGATGAGTTCAGTGTAGGAGATGTTCGCCATGCGGGCCAAGATGGGCAGATCGGAATCTTTCGGATTCAGTCCCGCAAGCGGATTGACCTCCAAGAACATCGGGGACTGCTCGTCGTCGCAGCGGATGTCGACGCGTCCGCCGTCGCGGCAGCCCAGGGCACGCCAAGCGTCGAGCGAGACGCGCTCGGCGGCGGCGGCCACCGGATCCTTGACAGAGTCGCCGGGCCTGTAGATGACGCGGTCCTCGTATTGCCCCTTGTTTGTGTAGGAGTAGACACCCTTCTCCGCATTTGCCAGCAGGACAATCTCCATGGAGGCGACCACTTTGGACTCCCGCCCGGTGCCGGTGATCCCGACGGTGAACTCGCGTCCTCCGAGGTAGGGCTCGATCAGGGCGGGCTGTCGGAAACGGGCGACAAGCTCGTCGCAAACGCCGGCCAGCGCGGCGCGGTCGCGAACGATGGATTTGGCGGAACAGCCCTTTCCTGTGCCTTCGGCGACGGGCTTTACGAAGAAGGGCGCGCAAAAGCACAGGCCATCGAGATCCTCGGCGGTCTCGTAGACACAAAAGTCGCTGGTCGGCACGCCTGCATCGCGAACGACGCGCTTTGTCATGCCCTTATGTAGCGTGAGCGCCAACACGAGCGGGTCGGAAAAGACGTACGGAACGCCATAGAGGTCGAGAATCGCGGGCACCTGGGCTTCGCGTGCGATGCCTTGCAGCCCCTCGCAGATATTGAAAACAAGGTCCCAGCGGCTACCGTTCTCGAGGCGCTTCACCAGCGCTTTGGCGTGGCCGATCCGGTCGGTCTCGTAGCCCAGTTCGCGCAGGGCGTTCTCGATGCCCGAGATTGTCTCCTCCTTGTCGAATTCCGCGGTATCTTCCATGGAAAAACCCATGGCGAGATAGTCGGAGCGGAGATCATAGGTCAAGCCGACAAGCATATGTTCCGTTTCTTTGCGCTCATTCCGCCACGTTGTCAGGATACTGATAGGTTCCGCCCTCGTAGTTTGTGAGGCGCAGGTTGCCCTCGGTATCCTTGCCGGCCACATAATCGGGGGAGATGGGGATTTTGCCGCCGCCGCCGGGCGCGTCGATCACGTAGGTCGGCACGGCGTAGCCGCTGGTGTGGCCCCGCAAGCTGCGAATGATCTCCACACCTTTGGCGACGGAGGTCCGGAAGTGCTGCGAGCCTGTGATGGGGTCACACTGATAGAGGTAGTATGGCTTGACCCGCATCTTCATCAGGCTGTGTACAAGCCGACGCATGACCTCGGCATTGTCGTTGATGCCCTGGAGCAGCACCGTCTGGGAGCCAAGCGGTATACCGGCGTCCGCCAACAGCCCACAGGCCTTGATCGATTCGTGGCAGCATTCGTCGGGGTGGGTGAAGTGCAGGCTCATCCAGAGCGGATGATACTTGCGCAACATGCGAACGAGCTGCGGGGTGATCCGTTGCGGCAACACGGCTGGGACTTTCGTGCCGAGGCGGATAATCTCGACGTGCGGAATCGCCCGAAGGTTGGAAAGAATGAACTCAAGGCGTGTGTCGCTCAGGGTGAGCGGGTCGCCGCCCGAAATGAGCACATCCCGTATCTGCGGTTTGCTCCGGATGTAGTCGAAGATCATCTGGAGACGCCGCGTGCCGGGCGTAATGGCTCCGTGTCCGACCACTCGGGAACGCGTGCAGTAGCGGCAATAGGTGGAACAGAAATCCGTCGCCAACAGCAACACGCGGTCAGGGTAGCGGTGGACCAGGCCAGGCACGGGGCTCTGGTGCTCCTCCCCGAGCGGGTCATCCGCCTCGCCGGGGCAACGGCACCGCTCGTACACGGTCGGAATCACCGAGCGGCGGATAGCCTGCTCGGGGTCCGAAGCGGAGACGAGCGCCATGTAGTGCGGTGTGACCGACATCGGCAGCATCTTGCCCGCGAGCTCCAGCGCTTTCTCCTCCTCGATGGAGAGACGGATCATTCGCCGGACGGTCCCGAGGTCGCGGATACGGTTCTGAACCTGCCAGCGCCAGTCGGACCACTGTGGGTCTGTCGCATTCGGGAAGTAAAGGTTACGAAACGCGCGACACTGAGGACTCATTTTCAGGGCGCGGTTATGTACCGTCAACTCTGGCAGGGTCTTCAGGTGCGGCTTGCCCACGCTAGGGGCTGATATAGAAAAAAGAGGCGGTTCTCCTTGCGGAGGCTCCTCTTCCTGATCTTCAAGGCGCAAGCTCAACTGCATCGCGTGCGAAGGCACACTGTACACAGCAAACTCCTTCTCAATAAAGGCCTGATCCTCTCGCCGTGTTACCACGCGACACAGAGTGGCCTTTTGTGTCACCCTAATACGCCAGTTTGATTATCTTGTCAAGTACTCACGAATAGAAACGTCAAAAAAAGTATCGGACGAAACGTTGGGGTACACCTTAAGCTGGGATGCGACGGCATCTTTCCTGTGGGAAGCGACTCCCGGTCCGTGTCCGCCGAAGACGAATCACCGGAAAATCACAGACGCCGGAAGCAGGCCGTCTGACGATGCTGTGAGGGTGATTGCGCCGGTTTGTCCGATATGGCGGCGTACGATCGCTACGCCTTTGCCGAAGAAGAGGGGATGTTCGGCGGTATTCGCGAAGGAGTCTAATCCGCGCGGATTGCCGTTGCCGACCGCGACAATCTCGCCGGGACCGGTTAATGCGAAGCGGATGCGGTTCGTGGCCTGCGGGTCACGGACGCCTTCAGCGTCCGTCACGTCCACCTGTACGAAGGACACGCTCTCTCCGTCCGGCGGCAGCGCAGTCAGTTCGGGCGTGAGTTTGACCGAAACCGCCTTGCCTGCCGTCCGCATGACCTGCTCGGCGATCTTCTTTCCACCTTGATAGGCAACGGCTTTGAGTTCTCCGGGCGCGTAAGGAACGTCCATCCAGCGCAAGCGATAGGTGTCGCAGACGTCATAGTAGGGATTCCGGGGTTTTTCGTTCGTGAGGGAAAACTCCCGGATCGAAGCCCAGCGACCTTGGATAAGGTCAGTGAAAAGGACGCGCACGTAACGACACGTGGTCGGATTGTCGAGTACGGCGGACGCGTCATCACCAAGCTTTTTCGAGAAAAGCGGCCGCCATGCAATGGCATCGTCGGAGGTGAGGAACTCGTACTGATACCCTTTCGGCTCGCTCTCGAGGCTTAGCGAGAGGTAGCGGAAAGCGGTGGGCGTGCCGAGGTCGACCTGCCACCACTGAGATTTTTCCGGACCCGAGGCGCACCAGCGCGTTTCGGCGTTCGCGTCCAGCGCGTTTGCAACCGGATTGGTGTGCACCGCTGTTTCGAAGCTCGAGGCGGTGGCCGTCTTACCTGCGGCGAGGTTGACAGGTTTTGGTTGACTTTGCCCCTTGACGCGTCGGCCAAGGGACTTTCCGTTGAGGAAAAGCTCGGCGGAATCGCCGCTGGTGTAGACATAGACCGGGACGTTTTGGCCTTCTCTGCCGGGCCAGTTCCAGTGCGGCAGGATGTGGAGCGTCACGGCCTGTGTGTTCCAGTGACTGCGATAGAGATAGAAGCGGTCTTTGGGGATGCCGCAGAGATCCACGATGCCGAAGTAGGAACTGCGTGCCATCTTTTCCTGGGGGTATTTGCGCATCTGTTCGAAATAGTGCATGTAAGGGGTCGGCTCGCCCAGATAGTCGAGTCCGGTCCACACAAACTCGCCGCCGCAATAACGATCGCGCTCCATGCGTGCGAACTCGGGGTCGGGGATGTCGGACCAAGGCGCGGCGTTGTGGTCATAGGAACAGACTTCCAGATCGTCTACCGCATAGTCGGTCTTATGCTGAGGCTGAGGAATGGCGTAGTAGCCATAGGAGCTGAGGGCCGAGGCGGATTCGGAGTAGAGCACGGGCTTGTCCGGGTACTTGCGCTTGATGCTGGCGTACTGGCCCCCGTAGTTCCAGCCGGTGATATCAAGGTTCTCGAAGATCCCCATGCCGACCGCGTTGGCGTGGCAGCAGCCGATGCCGACGGGACGGGTGGTGTCGAGTTTGCGGATGACCTCACGGAAGAGTGTGCAGCGGGCCTGGGTCATGCCGGGATCCTTGGGATCTTCCGGCTTGGCGGGCGGGATTTCGTTGCCGATGGACCAGACAAAGACACAGGGATGGTTGCGGTCTCGGAGTACGAACTGGCGCAGGTTACGCGAGACGTACTCCTCAAGATTCTGGTCGTTGCGGCGGCCGGAAGTCCCCTCCCACTTGTCGAAAGCCTCATTCCATACGAAGATTCCCATCTCGTCGCAGAGGTCGAGCACGTCGGGCGCGGGGCAGTTATGGCTGGTGCGCAAGGCGTTGAAGCCCATGTCCCGCATGATCTCGAGCTGGCGGCGCATGGCGGAACGGTTGAAAGCCATGCCCAGCGGCCCGAGATCCGCGTGCAGGTCCACGCCGTTAAGCTGGACGCGCCGGCCGTTGAGGTGGAAGCCGTCGTCGGCCGGGAAGGCGAAGGAGCGGATGCCGAAGCGCGTGGTCTCGGTGTCGGAGCAGGCGCCGGCCTTGACGCCGATGCGGACGCGGTAAAGCTGGGGCGCGCCGATATCCCACAGACGCGGACGGGCGAGCGTGTGGAACGTGAATGCGAGCGACGCGGCGGAACGGGCAGGGATTGGTATCAGGCGGAGCGGCAGTTCGTCGTCGGTCTTGCCGTCGGGATCGAGCAGGGTCATGGTGACCGCGGCCTCAACGGCCTGGTCCGTTGCGTTGGTCAGGGCGGAGACGACCTGTACGACCGCCTGAGCGGCACGGACCTCGGGAGTCGTGATAAAGGTGGCCTCATGTGCGACATGGACGGGATCACAGAGCGTCAGCGTGACTTTTCGGTAGATGCCTGCGCCGGGATACCAGCGCGAGTTGTGTGCCCGCGTGTCGGCCCGGACGGCCACGATGTTGGGCTGGCCGAAGCGTAGAAAGGGCGTGGCGTCGACGCGGAAGCCGATATAGCCGTAGTCCCAGCCGCCGACCCGCTGGCCGTTGACGTAGACCTCCGGGCTGGCCATGATGCCATCGAAATCGATATAGGCGCGTTTGCCGACGTTTTCGGCGGCGAGTGTAAAGCTCTTGCGGTACCAGCCGACGCCGCGCCAGGGAAGTTTACCGGTGCCTCCGTCGGCCTTGGGATCAAAAGGCCCGGAAATGGCCCAGTCATGGGGCAGTCTTAACGTTTGCCAAGCCTGGTCGTCAAAGGTGGCGGAGGAAGCCACGAGGGTGCCCTCGGCATCTTTGCGGAAGCGCCAGTCGGCGTTGAAGTCCTGCTCCAAACGGTCAGCGAACAAGGGCAGGGTGATGAGCGACAGCAGTGCGGCGGAACCTATTTTCATCGGAAATCTCCTCAAGCGGGTGCTGCCCGCGATTCAACAAAACGTACGCGAAAGAATACCAACCGTGAGCGATAAAGTCCATGTCGGCGTTGACGGCGCAAGGGCTGGCCCTAGAGGGTCATACACAGAGGGGCTTTTGCCTAAACCGCGACAAATGCCAGCGAAGGTTACGTTCATCTCGCCAGTCGTCCCTCGCCCGTCGGCTCTGAAATACCAGTTTACACACGTTCATAAACAGAATATTATTTTTGATAAGTCATAAAGTGTCTTAATCAGGAAAGGGAACAATCGATGAAGTCCTTGGAAACAGGCCGGGTGGTCAAAATCGCATGGCTGTGCGGAGTCGCCCTGCTCGGGGGGTGTTCAAGTTTTAGCAACCATATTGCGCAAAGGGACATCCCGCTCGCAACCCTGAAGACGACGGCGACCTATGACATCATCGGCGATGCGACAGGCACCGCGACCGGCGGTAAACTCTTTGGTTTCATTTCCATCGGAGGAGAGGAGAAATACGGGCAGTTGGGGAATATGATCTTGGTAAGTCCGGTCGAAAAGGCAGCCGTCTACAATGCGATTGAATCGGTGCCTACCGCAGATGCTTTAATGGCCCCGAGGTTTTCGTCAAAACGCTCGAATTACATCATTTACAGCGAGGAGTCGGTCACCGTCAAAGGCAAGGCGATTCGGTACAACGTATCGGCGAAATAAGAGGTGGGTCATAGACGGAAGTTTTACACGTGCATCAGAATATGATTTATGAAAACATCAATCGTCTGGTCGATCTTCTGTGGCATAAGTTTGGTGGTTTTGTCGGTCGGATGCTCCTCTGTTACAAGTCACGAATACACGCAAGGCATTATCCAGTCCAGTCGGATCTTTCAACGCGCGGAACAGGCATCTCCGTCGCCAGCGTCTCAAACAGTTGTCAAGGTGTGCTGTTTTAGTGAATCGCGGGAGCGCTATGCAGGGGAAAGCCACACGCTCTGGCTCGTATATCTTCCGTTGTTCTGTACCGCCTCCTCGTGGGAGCGCTCCAACTGGTTGCTTTGGGGAAGCGACAAAGGGGGATACAAACCGGCAGGGCTTGACATGGCAGAGGCCATCGGTAATGAACTCGACGAATCAGGCCTTTTTAAGCAGGTGTACGGCCCTGCAACGGAGGGTCAAGCCGAATGGCTGGTGGAAGGGGATATTCGTAACTTGACGCTGCGCACGTATCCTCACCTTTTGGGATGTTCAGTGTTCTTCGCGCCCCTTATCGGCGGTATCGGGCTTCCGCTCGGTCAGTGGAATATCGAGCAGCAGGTGCATCTGAGAATCGTGTCCTCAAAAACCCATCAGGTTGCGTGGGAACAGACGTTTACGACGCAGGCACGCGGTTTGATCGCCGCATACTATGGGCGCTATCCTCTGCAATTTGGCTATCCATACGACCAAGCGATGAGACCGGTGGTCAACGAACTTATCATGCAACTCAAGAAAGTTTGTTCTGAGGCTCGGTAAAAACGGATTCTGTCGGCTGAAAAAAGAATCGTGTTATTTGTCTCAGCCTTCGGCCTTGTCAACCTTTCCCTTCAATTCCTTTCGCTCGGTGTTCGACGCTGGATTTCCGATATTTGCATGCTCGCTGCCTCCGGCCTCTGTCCTCCGGTCTCCGGCTGCCGGGAACTTCTTTTCTGCGTGACGCGCTGTGCCTGTGCCGTTATGCTGTAGCCTTCAATTCATAGACAGAGATGGGGTTTCAGTTATGAGCGAGACGGTTAACAAGTGTGAAGCGCAGTTGGCGCAGTGGTTGCAGCAGGCTTTTCAGACAGCGTTCGGCGACGTGCAGGAATGGTCGTCGTTGCGCGTGCAACCCGCCACGGATACGCGCTTCGGTGATTTTCAGTGTAACGACGCGATGCAGGCGGCCAAGATTCTGCGCAAGCCGCCGCGTGCGGTCGCTGAAGCCGCACTCGCCGCGTTGCCGTTGCCGCCGATGTTGCTCAAGGCCGAGGTTGCGGGGCCGGGCTTCATCAACTTGACCGTGAATCCAACGTGGCTCGCGGATCAGGTGGCCAAGCTCTCCGCGTGTCCGCGTTTCGGCATCCCGGATGTGGGGCAGGGCCAAACCGTCATCATCGACTACTCCAGCCCGAATGTGGCCAAACCCATGCATATCGGTCATATCCGCTCGACGGTGATCGGCAATGCGATCGACCGCATGTACCGAGCGCTCGGGTTCCGCGTGATCGCGGATAACCATCTCGGCGACTGGGGTACCCAGTTCGGCCTCCTGATCCAAGGCTACCGGACCTACCTGACGGACGAAGAGCGTGCGGCGCTCTCGGTCGAGCTGCTGGAACGGGTTTATGTTCAGAGTTACAACCGCTCCAAAGAAGAGCCGTCGTGGCTTGACTCCTGTAAAGCGGAGCTGGTGAAACTGCAACAGGGCGACTCCGAGAACCGCGCGATCTGGGAGCGGTTCATCGCCATCAGCCTCGACGAGTTCAACCGTGTCTACAAACGGCTGGAAGTCGGGTTCGATCTCTACCGCGGAGAGAGCTTTTACAACGGAACGCTGGCCGAGACGGTGCAGCTGTTACAGGACAAGGGACTGGCCGTCGAAAGCGAAGGCGCGCTGGTGGTGAAGCTTGAGGAAGAAGGGATGCCGGTCTGCATCGTGCGTAAAAGCGACGGAGGTTTCAATTACGCCGCGACCGACATCGCCACGGTGCGTAACCGCGTGGCGGAGTTCGCGCCTGACCGCATCGTGTATGTAACCGACGAGCGGCAGCAATTGCACTTCAAACAGTTCTTTGCCGTGTGCGCCAAATTGGGATACACGACGCATCTGGAACATGTCTGGTTCGGTCTGATGCGTCTGCCGGAGGGGACCTTCTCGACGCGGCAGGGCAATGTCATCAAGCTCGAGACGCTGCTGGACGAGGCCGAACGTCGGGCGCTGGAGATTGTCAAGGCTTCCAACAGCGGGATGTCAGAGGAAGAGCAAAAGGATTTGGCCGCCGCGATCGGCATTGGAGCAATCAAATACGCTGACTTGAGCCATGATCCGCAGACGCTGATTGTGTTTACCTGGGAGAAAGCCCTGTCGCTGGAGGGCAACTCCGGGCCTTACCTGCAATATGCCTATGCGCGTGTGTGCAGCCTGCTCGATAAATACGCGGCCCAGATGCCGGATGTCAACCCGCTTGAAAACGCTTTGCTTTTGGCCGAACCGATCGAGAAGGAGCTGGCGCTGCGGCTGATGCAGTTCCCGGCTGCCGTGGTGCGTGCGGCGGACGCGTACAAGCCCAGTGTGTTGGCGGATTACCTCTTTGGCTTATCGCAGACGTACAGCAGTTTTTATCAACGCTCACCGGTGTTGAAGGCCGAGCCAACCGTGCGCGACAGCCGTATCCGACTGTGTGCGATGGTGGCTCAAGTGCTGGCCGAGGGGCTGGGCCTGCTCGGAATGCGCACCCCGCGCAGGATCTGATGAGGGGGTGCGGCACGCTGTGCCCTTGCTAGAATTTTGTGAGCAGACCGCCTGCTACGCGTTGGACGGTTTCCTCTTCGCCCGTGAAGTGCTTGATGAGCACCAGGGCAAAGAGCATGGCGGTGCCGGGGCCTTGGCTGGTGATAATGTTGCCGTCAGCGATGACCGGCACGTCGTCGTAAGCCTTGCCGAGCTGGTTGGCGCAGGAGGGGTAGCAGGTGGCTTTGCGGTCGTTGAGAATCCCTGCTTTGGCCAAAACGGTGGGGGCGGCGCAGATGGCGGTTACGAACTTGCCTTCCTCGTCAAAGGCGCGCACGGCTTCGATGATGCGGTCGTCCGCGGCCAGGTTTTCGGTGCCCTTGCCTCCGCCGGGTAGCGTGATGGCGTCGAAGGTGTCGAGGTCGAGCGACGACCAGAGCGCATCGGCCATCAGCGTGACGCCGCGTGAGCCGTGGACGGTCTGTTTCTCGCCGAGGGCGGCGGTGGTGACGTCAATGCCTCCGCGGCGCAGGATGTCGATGATCGTGACGGCTTCGAGTTCTTCCACGCCGTCGGCGAGAGGGATGAGCACACGCATGAAGAAGTTCCTTCCATTTGAGAATAGGATAGCGAAGATACCGGAAACTGGAAATCGGAAACTGGACGACGGATATGGAACAGTGCTTTTTTCCCTTTTCCTGAACAGGATTAAGCCAAACAAGCCTAGCCAAACA
>JAEAMG010001146.1_pt1 | contig 22230 bp, 11 predicted proteins | sample 8958741 | NCBI WGS metagenome assembly JAEAMG01 (sample SAMN16933256, study PRJNA681125) | bioreactor sludge metagenome | isolation source: anaerobic bioreactor treating anionic surfactant - SDBS | place: India: Bengaluru | collected 2019-02-28 | reverse complement strand
GGCGGAGTCGTCGGGCTGCGGACGCGGAAGGCGCGCCTGCGGACGGGCGGCGCAAACGCCATCCCGCCCGCAGACACACCCCCGCATTCCTCGCCTCCGACGCCTCGCCGCCCGCGCCTGTCACGCGCCCGCTCCGGCGGCGGACTCCCGTTCGGACTTTGGCGTCGCCTTTCCGAGGGCGACGGGCAGGGACCTGGGTGGGGAGGAGGAAAGGCCCGTTCGGTGTGATAAAAAGCGACAAGTGGCAAAGCGGGGTCGTGTCGAAAATCAAACTACGACCCCACGCCCCCGCACCTCAGCATGCAGGTCGGTGAGACTCATGGTTTGGACTGTTCCTTGCGAAGGTCAAGTTCAATCCAACCGGGTTGACCGTTCGCAAGCGCCCAGTACCCCTGTAAGCGATTCGCTGAACTGGTTACACCGTCAATCACGTTTTCCGGTCTAACCTCGCTTTGAAGAGACGAACTGGCCGAGACCTTGGCGTCTCTGGCGATATTCTCGTTGTTTTCTTCAGCGATGATCTGGATCTCGGAGAGACCTCCGCCTTTATTAACATACTCGGTCACTTCAATGCGTACTCTATCGAATTTTACCCCCGGCACTTTCAACTCGGCCTTGCAGTCTTTTTCTGCATACCAATCCAAATTCACATTCTTCATCCTCCAGACCGCTGTCTTTCCAAGGTAAAGCTCGACATTAAACTTTTTGGTGCCGCGGTCTTTGTACCCCGCGTTGTGCATGTTCCAAAGGATCAATGTGTATCCCATCTTCTTTGGGTCGAGGCTATCCATTTCGGTTTGGACGGCGAAAGCGCCCGAAGTGTCGTGCTGAACATCCAACCCGCTTTTAATCACCTTAAGCCGTTTAACATATTCCAGTTTCTCACGATCGATTTCCCGTTGGAGTCGCGTCTCGTAGTCAACGCGCAAACGCTGCACTTTTCTTTCATAATCGGCGCGTGCGGTCGTCAGCAGCACCGGCTCTTTCTGTTCCTGTGCAAAACAACAGACTCCCAACAAGAAAACCAGCCCAAACGCGACATATCCACATCTGCTCATGTTTCACCCTTTCATAACGCCCAGACGCTTCTTTCAGATACACCAACTTTTGGCAGTAAGCCCGTTTGCAAGCTCGACTGGCATCTGTTTATTACTTTGTCAGGTCCCACGAAGTCCGTCAAGCCCGTACGGACGGCGGGCGTGGACGTGGGCATGGACACGCGTGCGGGCGGGAGACAAAGCGGGGTGTGAGGGTGACCGCATGAGAGGCACGACAATGATACCGGGCGGAGCCACCACTCCATCCACGCGTGACGTTATTTGACCATGAAGACGGTTTCGAGCCCGGGGGTTTTGATCCGGTAGACATACACGCTGCCTTGGTCCGCAGACGGAGCGCCCGCAGCGTCCAAACCGTCATCCTGAAAAGCGCCCACAATCACCGTTTTACCCGAGACGGCCACGGCGTGGCCAAAGTAATCATCCAAGGCACCGTCGGAGGCGATGAACTTGGTCCGCTGTCGCCAGATCGTCCCCTCGCGGGTGAAGAGATACGCGCTGCCCGAGGCCGACCCTTTGTCGTCGTCCGCGCGAGCGCCGACGACGACGCGGTCCTCCGAGATTCCGACCGAATAGCCAAAGGTATCCGACGCGGCACCGTCAGAGGCGGTGAGCTTGGCCTGCTGGCTCCAGACCGTATTGGAGCGGGTGAACACATACGCACTGCCCGCGTCCGTCCCGCCCGCGTTATCGTCATTATCCGCGCCGACAATGACCGTGTCCCCAAAGATTCCGACCGACCAGCCGAAGTAATCGGTCGCGGCCCCGTCGGCAGCAAGGAGCTTGACCTGCTGGGTCCAGTTGGTGCCCGTGCGGGCGTACACATAGGCGCTGCCCGCGTCCGTGCCGTTGGCGTTATCGTCCGAGTAAGAGCCGACAACGGCCGTGTCGCCCGAGATCCCGACGGAGTAGCCAAAGTACTCGTACGAGGCCGCGTCGGAGGCGGTGAGCTTGGCCTGCTGGGTCCAGTTGGTGCCCGTGCGGGCGTACACATACGCGCCGCCCGCGTCAGATATGCCAGCGGGGTTGTGCCAATACGCGCCGACAAGGGCCGTGTCGCCCGAGATCCCGACCGAGATACCAAAATAATCGGACGAGGCCCCGTCAGAGGCGGTGAGCTTGGCCTGCTCGCTCCAGACCGCGTTCGAGCGGGTGAACACATACGCGCAACCCGCGTCCGTGCCTTTGCCGTTGTTGTCCCCGTACGCTCCGACCACGACCGTGTCGCCGGAGACGCCGACCGAGCAGCCAAACCAATCCGACGCAGCCGCGTCGGAGGCGGTGAGCTTGGCCTGCTGACTCCAAACCGTGTTCGAGCGGATGAACACAAACGCGCTGCCCGAGGCCGACCCGGCGTCGTCGTCCCAGTAAGCGCCCACCACGGCCGTGTCGCCCGAGAGACCGACGGAGCAGCCGAACTTATCATAAATGGCCCCGTCGCCTGCGGTGAGCTTCGCCTGACGGCTCCACTCCTCGCCCGCACGGACGTACACATAGGCGCTACCCGAATCCACCCGGTAGTCGTCATCCTTGTACGCACCCGCGATGACCGTGTCGCCCGAAATGCCTACCGAGTAACCGAAATAATCGGACGCCGCGCCGTCAGCGGGAACGAGCTTGGCCTGCAGCGTCCAGTTCGTGCCCGAGCGGGCGAACACATAGGCGCTGCCCGCGTCTGACGCTTTGTCGTCGTTATACCAAGCGCCAGCCACGGCCGTATCGCCAGAGACCCCGACCGAGACACCGAACTCGTCGCCCGAGAGACCGTCCTCCGCAGCGAGCTTGGCCTGCTCGATCCAATTCGTGCCCGAGCGGGTGAAGACATAGGCACTGCCCTTCGAGACGTCGTCCCCTTTTGCGCCGACAACGGCCGTGTCCTCCGAGATGCCGACGGAGATACCAAAGTAATCAGCAGCGACACCGTCTTCCGCGGTGAGCTTGGCCTGAGCGCTCCAATTGGTACCCGAGCGGGTGAAGACATACGCGCTGCCCGAGTTCGAGCCTTTGTCATCGTCCTGGTAAGCCCCGACGAGGGCCGTGTCGCCCGCAATCCGCACCGCACAGCCAAACCAATCCGACGCGGCACCGTCGGCGGCGACAAGCTTGGCCTGGAGGCTCCAGACCGCATTCGAACGGGCATACACATAGGCACTGCCCGAATCCGTTCCCTTATCGTCATCCTTCCAAGAACCTACAACGACCGCGTCGCCCGAGATGCCGACCGAGTTACCAAAAGAATCACTCGCAGCGCCGTCGGCGGCGATGAGCTTGGCCTGCTGGCGCCAGACCGTGTTCGAACGAACGAAGACATAGGCGCTGCCCGAGTTCGACCCCTTGTCGTCGTCCATGTAAGCACCGACCACGATCGTATCCCCGGAGATCCCGACCGCATTACCAAAATTATCGGACTGGTTGCCGTCGCCAGGAGTGATCTTTGCTTGCAGGCTCCAGACCGCGTTCGAACGAGTGAACACATAGGCGCTGCCCCAATCCGTCGAGCTGGGGATGCTATCGTCTTTGAAAGCGCCGACAACCGCCGTGTCGCCCGAGAGCCCGATCGAGTAGCCGAACTCATCGTCCTCGTAACCCGAGCCGGTGAGTTCCGGGCCGAGCTTGGCTTCCAGGGAGGTGATGAGCGGGTCAACGGTCACGGGGTAGCGGGCCCCGGCATCGGCGACGAGGATCGAGATCCCGTCCCGGGCGGGCTCCAGGCGGGCGGCCAGGATCTTGCCGTCCGCATCCCACACGTGCAGCTTCGCGTAGCGCAACACGGCCTGCCCTTGCGCGTCCACCAGATCCAACGCTCCGGGTTCATCCGCGGAGACACGGGGCCGGAGACCGCTGACCGCGACGAGCAGGCGCACGTCCGCGCCCGCGTCCACGGGACGCTCCCGGAGAATGACACCGTGCTCCAGGCCTTCCGGGCGGTTCTCGTACCACTCGATGACAGAGCCGCGGGCATACTCCAGGCGGGCGTCCCGGGCGGCGAGGGCGGTCGGCGCAGGCTGTCCGGCGAGGCTGAAGTCCGCCCGCCACGTCCGGCCGGGACAAGACGAGGCGATGCGCGCGGCGGAGTCGAGGAAACGCGCGGTCAGGCGCTGGCCGGGGTTGGAAGCGAGCAGGCGGACGCCCGCGGCGGCCTCGGCTTCAGCAGCGGGGCCGCTCACCGCGCGGATCTCGCGCCGCGCGGCGGAAAGAGCCTGCCACAGGGAATTCCGGTCGGCTTGCGACAACGCAGCCGACGCGAGGCAGCCGGGCTCCGCGCCGAGCGACTCGAGCGCCGCGGGGCGGGCGACAGAGAGCGCCGCACCGGGAAGCGCCCGGCCGAGCGTGACAACCGGCACAGCCGGACTGTGCGGGTCCATGGCCCGAACGTCGAGACGTCCGCCGAGCGTCGAAACCAGCGCCAGCATCAACACGATACCCTTTTGCTTTTTCATCATCGCCTCCGTATCCGCCCGAGCCTTTTCAAAAAACCTGTCGCCGTTTTTTGGAAAGGATCACATGATCAACAAAACCTTGTTTTCCCGCAAAGACGCAAAAGTTTTCCAAATCGGCTACCCTTCATGAAAACCCGCGCTCAGCGATTCAACACATTTTTTATACGGTACGTCTGACGGGAGACAGAGTCAAGTTCGATCCGCATTTTCGATCCGCAGGGCCGACGCCTCTTCCTTCTCCCGCAAAAACCGCCGACTCAAACACACGGAACGGCTCCGGGCGACCGAGGGCTACTTGAGGGTGAAGATGGTTTCGGGGCCGTAAGTCCGGAAGATACGCGCGCTGCCTTGATCCACGGCTTGAACACCCTCCGTATCCAGACCGTCATCCTGGTGCGTGCCGATAATGGCGGTGTCTCCCGAGAGACCGACCGCGTAACCAAAATAGTCATTCGCGGCACCGTCGGCCGCGGTCAACTTGACCCTCTGACGCCAGACCGCACCCGAACGAGCGAACACATACGCGCTGCCCGAGGACGACCCCCTATCGTCATCCCCGTAAGCGCCGACCACGGCCCTGCCGCCCGAAAGCGCGACCGAACAGCCAAAGAAATCGGCCGCGGCACCGTCGGCGGCGGTGAGCTTGGCCTGCTGCGTCCAGTTCGTACCCGACCGGGTGAAGACATACGCGCTGCCCGCGTTCATCCCCTTATCATCATCCATGTACGCGCCGATCAGGACCGACTCCCCGGAAATCCCGACCGAGCAACCGAAGTAGTCAGACGAGGCGGCGTCGGCGGCGACGAGCTTGGCCTGCTGACGCCAGAGCGCGTTCGAGCGGGTGAACACATAGGCGCTGCCCCTGAAGGCGTCGTCCTGCTCAGCGCCGACAACCACGGTGTCCCCCGAGATCCGGACCGACCGGCCCAGGTAATCATTGGCCGCGCCGTCGGAGGCCACGAGCTTGGCCTGCTGGCTCCAGACCTTGTTCGACCGGGCGAACACATAGGCACTGCCCGAATCCAGCCCCTTATCGTCGTCATTGAACGCGCCGACCACGACCGTGTCCCCCGAGAGGCCGACCGAGACACCGAAATAATCATTCGTGAAGCCATCCGAGGCGGTGAGCTTGGCCTGCTGGCTCCAGGCCGAGCCCGAGCGGGTGAACACATAGGCGCTGCCGGAATTCGACGCCTTGTCATCGTCATAGCGAGCACCGACCACGGCCGTATCCTCCGAGAGGCCGACCGACCAGCCAAACGCGTCACCCGCCGCGCCGTCGGGAGCGGTCAGCTTAGCCTGCGGGACCCAGGCCGCGCCGGAGCGGACGAACACATAGGCACTGCCCGAATCCGGGCCCTTGTCATCGTCATAATACGCGCCGACAATGGCGGTGTCGCCCGAGAGGCCGACCGAGTAGCCGAAGAAATCACCCGCCGCGCGGTCGCCAGCGGTGAGCTTGGCCTGCCCAGACCAGACCGTGTTCGAACGGGTGAACACATACGCGCTACCCGAATCCGTCCCGTTATCATCGTCCTTGTAAGCGCCAGCAATGACCGTATCGCCCGAGAGCCCGACCGAGACGCCAAAGAGGTCACCCGCGGCACCGTCGGCGGCGGCGAGCTTGGCCTGCTGGCTCCAGGATGTCCCCGCGCGGGTGAAGACATAGGCGCTGCCCGCGTCTGTGCCCTTATCGTCATCATACCACGCGCCGACCACGGCCGTGTCCCCAAAGACCCCCACCGAATAGCCAAAGTTGTCGGAGGCGGCGCCATCGGAGGCAACGAGCCTGGCCTGCTGGCTCCAATTCTTGCCAGAGCGGAAAAACACATAGGCGCTGCCCTTGGCGCTGTCATCCTGATAGGCCCCGGCAAGGGCCGTGTCGCCGGAGACCGCGACCGACCAGCCAAACCTGTCGTTCGCGGCCCCGTCGGAGGCGGCGAGCTTGGCCTGCTGGCTCCAGGCCGTGCCCGAGCGGAGGAACACATACGCGGCGCCTTTGGACGCTTGATTCTTGGACGCACCGACAACGGCCGTATCCGCCGAGAGCCCAACCGACCAGCCCAAGGTATCCCCCGCGGCGCCGTCGGAAGCCACGAGCTTGGCCTGCTGGCTCCAGACCGCGCCCGAACGGGTGAAGACATAGGCGCTGCCCGAGGCGTCGCCTTTGTCATCGTCATAATACGCGCCGACAAGGGCCGTGTCCCCCGAGACCGCGACGGCTGCGCCAAAGTAATCGGACGCCGCACCATCGGACGCCACAAGCTTGGCTTGCAGGCTCCAGACGGCGTTCGAACGGGTGAAGACATAGGCGCTGCCCGCGTCGGACGCCTTGTCATCGTCCCAGTAGGCACCGACAAGGACCGTGTCACCCGAGACCGCGACGGAATAGCCGAACCAATCCGACGCGGCACCATCGGGGGCGGTGAGCCTGGCTTGCCGGCACCACCCCGAGCCCGAGCGGACGAACACATAGGCGCTGCCCATCGAGGCGTCGTCCTGATACGCGCCGACAACGGCCGTGTCGCCCGAGAGGCCGACCGAGAAACCAAAGAAATCAGAGGTCGAGCCCGAGCCGGTGACTTCCGGGCCGAGCTTGGCTTCCAGCGAGGTGAGGAGCGGATCAACCGTGACGGGGTAGCGGGCACCGGCGTCGGCGACCCGGATGACGAGCTCTTGCGGGCCGGGCTCCAACCGTGCTGGCAGGGAGTTGCCGTCCGCATCCCACACCTGCAACTCCGCGTAGCGCAGCACGGCCTGGCCCTGCGCATCCATCAGATCCAGCGCGCCGGGCCGCTCCGCAGAGGCGCGGGGCTGAAGACCTTCGACGGCAACGCGCAGGAGAAGCTCCGCACCCGCGCTTGCGGGACGCTGCCGGAGAATGACGCCGTGCTCCAGGCCTTCCGGCCGGTTCTCGTACCACTCGATGGCAGAGCCGCGGGTATATTCAAGGCGGGCGTCTCTGGCATCGATGGCGGTCGCCGCGGGGTGACCGGCGAGGCTGAAACGGGCCTGCCAGTCACAACCGGCGCGGGACGAGGAGACGCTCACGGCGGAGTCGAGAAACCGCGCGGTCAGGCGCTGGCCGGGGTTGGAAGCGAGCAGGCGGACGCCCGCGGCGGCCTCGGCTTCAGCAGCGGGGCCGCTCACCGCGCGGATCTCGCGCCGCGCGGCGGAAAGGGCCTGCCACAAGGAGCTCCGGTCAGTTTGCGACAACGCGGCCGAAGCGAGGCAGCCGGGCTCCGCACCGAGCGGCAACATAGCCGCGGGGCGGGCGACGGAGAGCGCCGCACCGGGAAGGGCCCGGCCGAGCGTGACGACCGGCAAAGCCCGGCCGCCCGGCTCAGCGGCCACGGCAGCGAGATGCCCGCCGAGCATCCATGCAACGGCGACCAGCAGCCCTCTATGGTCACACACCTTCAGCATGCCTTGCGTTCCTTCCTTGCGCAGCCCCTTCGGGACGACACTCGCGAGAGCCCGTATCCGCCAGCGTGACTTTTCCGATCCCGCGCAAAAAAATAAAGTTCGGATTTTGGATATTCACCCTAAAGAAGTCAAGCGCCTTCACCCGCCCACCCACACCCCGCGATCCACCCGACAAAACACAAAACGAATCAAGCATTGACAGGCCCTCCAAACTGAGCGATGATTTTATTCAATTCAATCATTTGCCTCAACTACCGGAGGTCTTCCATGAAGCTTAAAGCATACCACCAGGCCCTCCTCTCCAGCATCGGGGGCCTTTCTTTACTGGCTTATATTCTCGCCTGCGGCGGCGCCTCCTTCAGCCCCGACGACACCCAGGTGCTTTATCCGGTCTTCGACCCGAAGAGCGGGGACCTCGGCGTTGCCGTTTACGACCGCAAGACGGGGCTGAGCGAACCCGTATTCACGGCGTGCCGCGCTTCAGCCGAAACAAAAAAAGAAAACCTGCTCCTGCGCGCCCAATGGCTGCCAGACGGGAAAAACGTCCTGATCGCGCACACGCAACCGGACAACGACAAGGCCCTCTCCCTGCTGGTCGTTCCGCGCGGCGCCAAAGCGCCCGTCCGCAATCTGGGCACCCTTGAGCTGAAAGAAGCCATCATGGGAATCGTGTATCCCTTTTCCCTCTCGGGTTCGACGCTCCTCCTGAACGATGAAAACACGCTCACGCGCATGGATCTCACGACCGGCAAAACCTTTCGCAGCGACAACACCAACGGCGTCTTTCCCATCCCCGGAGGCAACGACAAAGAAATCATCGCGGTCAGGAACTTGAAAGGTGACAACGAAGGCTCCGTCTTTGGCACGATCGACCCTCAAACGATGGCGTTCCGCCCTTTACTGACACTGACCAACTGCACCGAGCGCTTCATAAAAAACACGCTTCCCGCCTTCGACCCGAACAAGCGGCAGGTCCTCTTCATCTCCGAGGGGCCAACGAACCAAACACTGATGGTCATGAATGAAAAGGGGCTCGCCTTCAGCCGCACCGTCACGTGTGAGAGCACGAACGCGATGCCCGACAAACTCGGGCCCTGGCTGCTTACAGGGCCGAAGCAAGACCGCGTATGGACCTGTTACCTGAGCAAGGAGAAGGTGACGAACGAGAACGGCGCGGAATTCGGCCTTGTCGAAATTCCGCTTAACGCCGACCCCCTGCGCCGGATCGCCCTGTTCAGGGTCAAAAAGGAATCGGAGGTCATGGGCTTTGTCCAACCGACACTCTCCCACGACGGCCAGACGATCGCACTGGCTTCGATCTGTCTGTTTCTCGATGACGAGCCGCTGGCCAACGCCGACGATTGCGCGCTCTTCCTCGTGGAGGTCGGCCAAGCGGAGCCGAAGATCACCAAGGTCCCGATTGTGATCCCCACGCGCGAAGCGAACGCCAGCAAGTGATGACCGAACTGCTACACCCCCTTTTCAGCACCGTCTGCGGGCAGAGCCTGGAACACACGTGGTCGCCGGGGGGCGTGACGCTGCCGCTCTGCCAACGCTGCACGGGCGTTTACGCCGGCGCGTGCGTAGCCGCGCTGCTGCACCTGACGGCATGGCCCGAAGCGACCTATCGCTGGCGCTGCTGGCACGGCGCGTTTCTGCTGGCCATGGTGCCGTTCGGGCTTCACTGGCTGCCCCAAGGACCGATCCTGCGAAGCTGCACGGGCGTGCTGTTCGGGTTCGGGGTGACGGCGTTCCTGCGGCTACCGCTTCCGCAACCCAGGTGGAGGAGCGGCAGGCCCAGCGGACCCGCCTACGTCTATGTCACCGGTCTGCTCGCCACGTTGGTCCTCGTACCTTATTTGGGCGAAAAAGGGAATGTCCTGGTGGCGCGCGCGCTCACATACCTGTCGACCGCAGGGGCGCTAACGCTGCTCGGGCTGGCGCTGGCCAATGCTGCGCTAGCCTTACGCTGGCTGCTCCACCGTGTGGTTAACCGTACCTCGCGGGTGGTGAAATGAGCCCCCTGTTCCTTTTCGTCCGGCCACCCAGACCGCTGTGGCCGTTCAACGGGCCTTCTTCGGCCTTCTGGCCCCCGCTCGCCTTCGCGTCGATGGGCGCGATGCTGCGCCAGCACGCGCGCGACCTGCGCGTCGAGATTCTCGATGCGCCCGCGCTTGAAATGGGCTGGCGCACCCTCGAAGCCGAGATTCGAAGCCGCCAGCCCTCCGTGGTCGCACTGGGGGAAGAAGCCGTGAGCTGCGCGGAGTCTTTACGCCTCGCGCGGCTGGCACGGGCGGCGGGGGCCAAGGTCATCGCGGGCGGCTGTTTCTTCGGCCACGTGGCCCCGCAGGCCCTGGGCACGGGACTGGTGGACTGCGTTGTTCACGGCGAAGGCGAGAACACGATCATCGAACTGGCAGAAGCTCTGCGCGAAGGCACACCTGACGCCTTAGCGAACGTGGCGGGCATCTCTTATCTGCGCGAGGGCGAGGCGGTGCGGACACGCCCGCGCCCGCTGATCGAGAACCTCGACACCTTACCCCTGCCAGCGTGGGACCTGCTGCCGATGCACCGGTACGGCGCGGGGAGCCTGAACCATCCCGGGCTCGCGTCCATCGAGGCGAGCCGCGGCTGCTCCCACGGCTGCACGTTCTGCATCCTGTGGCGTCAGATGGGAAAGTTCGCCTCCGACCAGACAAGGCCCTGCGTGCGGAGGAAATCCGCCGCGCGGCTGCTGGAGGAGATCCGCATTCAGACGCGCGACTTCGGCCGCCGACATTTCGGCTGGGTCGATCCGTGCTTCAACGCCGATCCGCGGCTACCGGCGGACGTTTCCGAGGCGCTTCTGAACCATGACCTTCACATCGGCCAGAGCGCCTGGGTGCGCGCGGACGGGCTGGTCCGCGACGCGCGATCCGGCGCGCTGGCCACCCTGGTGCGCGGCGGCTTGAACGAGATTTACGTGGGGGTGGAGCGGCCGGACGAGGAGGGGCTGACCCGCCTCCACAAAAACACGACGCTGCCGGTGATGCGCGAAGCGTTCCGCATCATGTCCCAGGCGTATCCGCAGGTGTTCACGCTCGGCACGTTCATTTACGGGCTGCCGGGCGACACCCCGGCCACCATGCGGTCCCTTTTCCGGATGTCGCATGAACTGGAGATGGACCACGCTTTCTTCATTCCGCTCACGCCGCTGCCGGGCACGCCGTTTTGGAGGGACGAGATGTGGGACGACACGGGAGAGGCGTTCCGCAGCTACACCTTTTTGCCGTCCACAGGACTCGACACCCAACGGAAGCTGGAGTGGGCGCTTCTGCTGGCGTTCGCAACCCAGTGGCCGCCCGCCCGCGTGCGCAGCTACTGGCGCGGGGCCTTCTGCGACAACGCGCGGAAACGCCGCATCACTTTGAGACTGGCCGCGCGCGGCGCGACCTACGCGGCAACAAGCATGTTACGCGGCTTGCTGACCGGCCGCCACAAAACGGTCTTCCCGCCCTGGTATGAGAGCTAAAGAGACACCCTGACGAATTATTTAACGCAGAGACGCTGAGACGCAAAAGTTGAGAGCGGTGCGCGGCGGTGCCGACATGAGAGCTGATGAGACACCCTGCCGAATTATTTAACGCTGAGACGCTGAGACGCAAAGGTTGAGAGCGGTGCGCCGTCGCGCGGATGCCGGTTTGTCAGGAACTTCCGTTAAGGCACCACCGAAATGCGGAAGAGGCGACCCCCATGCGGCGGAACGCCGAGCAAGGTGAAATCGTCCGTGAAGCTCATCACGCCGGGGGTTCCGTAGGGACGAGGGTCCATTTCTTCCGCGACCGCCTGCGGCAGCGGAGCGAACCCGCCGCCGACCCCGCCCCGGCCAAGCGCGTCGCAATAGAGAATCCGGTAACGCGTGCCGCCGACGGAAGCCCACGTCACCTGAAAGGCAGCTCCGACGCGGCGGCCTTGCGTCATCGTCAGCCGGGACCGCGCATCTTTCGGGTTGGTGCCAGCCCGGTATTCGTGCAGGTTGCCGACCCCGTCGCCGTCGGGGTCGCCGAAGGGATCCGTCACCCCGTACAGGGTTTCCCACTCGTCCGGCAAGCCGTCGTTGTCCGTATCGACAGGGGGCTGGAGCCGGACCGTCACGACGGCTTCACGGCTGTTGAGCTTACCGTCATTCGCCACGAAACCGATACAGTCACTTCCCGTGCCGCCGTGCGCGGGCGTATACAGCAGCGTCCCCGAAGCCGCATCGAAACCGGACACCAAGCCGTTGGTCGGCAAGCTGCTGAGCGCAAAGGTCAGAGGGTCGCCATCCACATCGCCCGCCGTCAGGCGTATGGCCACAGGGACATCCGCGGCGACGGTGCTGACGCCGTTACTGGCGACGGGGGCGACGTCATCTTTGGCAATCGTGAACCAATCGTTGGTCGCGCCGGTATCCCGCAGAAACAGCGCGTCCAGCCGTTCCGGGGTGATGTCCAGAACCATGGAGCCGAGATTGTTTTCCGAGTCGAACATGGCCGGGTGATCCAAGGAGCCCCCGCTCGTCTTGCCCGAACAGCCGACCACCGCATAGACCGTTCCGCGGTTGCCTTCGGGCGTTCCGCCAGCGGCCTTCGGCTTGTCATACGCCCCGGCATTCCCGGACAGCCTGCCACTGCCGCTGTTCAGGAGCATCGCGTCCGTCAGGCTGGCCGCCTCCCCGTAGTGACCGTTCAGCAGGAAACTGCGCTCGTAGCTGTGGCTGTGACCGCTGAGCACGAGGTCGACGCCGCCCGCCTCCAAGAGCGGCACGATGTTCTGCCGCATCTCGATCAGCTCCGTCTCGGAATCAGAATCGTGGGACCCTTTGGTATAAGGCGGGTGATGGAAAAAAGCGATCAGCCACCGATTGGTCGCGGCGGCCAGATCAGCCCTCAACCAGCTCGCCATCTCGCCGTCCGGCGAGCGGTCGGAAAGCATCGAGTCGAGGCTGATGACATGCACCATGCCGATATCGAACGAGTAGTAGAGCTTGGTTCCGCTGGCCACTCCGCCGACCTCGCCGAGGGTCGGCACCGTGAAGATATTCAGATACGGATACTGGCCGTTCCAGTCGGTGGAGTAGGTCTCGTGGTTGGCCGTGGTGGTCCAGACCGGCGTTTGCCGCAGGCGCGCAGCATACATGTCGAACATCGCGGCCTGGTATTGCTCGTCCGTGCCTTCCATATACGCGTTATCGCCGAGCTGCAGCCAGGCGTGGACGGCGTTGGTGCCGTTCGCCGACTCGAACGCGTCCCTCACCGCCTGCGCATGATCGTCGGCGGTTCCGGCGTCGCCGGTCACCCACAGGCGCAGGGGCTTCGGCTGGCCGGGCAGAGGATGCGTCCGGAAGGAGCAGGTGTCGGCACCCGCCAGCACGCGGGCGTCCGAACCGATCGAGTAGGTGTAGAGCGTGTCCGGCATGAGGCCGGTGACCGTCACCTCATGTTCCGTGACCCGCGCGGCGTCAGAGACCACCACGACGGATGCACCCGGCACACCCGTGCTGCAGGCCACCCGGCTGTTCTCCCCGAAATTCGTGCGCCAGCGGAAGACGACGCTCGACGGCGTGCAGACTTGCATGTAGGGCCCGCGGGTCAGCTGGATCACGGGGGACGGATCGCTCACGGTCGACACCTTCGCCCCGAATACGACATCGGAGCTATCTGTCCCGTGTTGATGCACCCGCACCGCCAGCACGTTCACGCCCACCACGAGGTTGGTCAACGAGGCTCCCACCACCGTGAAGGATTCGAAAGCGGTGGCGTCACCGTCAGGGGGCGTATCGAGCGCCTCGGTCTCGTAACCGACCGAACCGGCCGACATCCTGACGCGCTGGATCTCGACCCCGTTGAGATAGAAGATGGCCCCGTCGTCGGTCAGGTGGGTGACGTGGAGCGCGACGAGGTCATTCAGAGCCGTCAGCGAGAACGACGTGCGGAAATAGTAGCACGGCGTCGGGTGGCCGTCAGGCCGGGCCGGCAGACGGGTGTTCTTGCCTGCCGGCAACGTGGCGGATTCGATGTAGAAAAGCGCGTTGCTCGGGCCTTTCCACGACGAATCATTATAACCGACGGCTGTCCAGGCCGAGGCGTCGACATTGTTAGTGGTGTAGCGCCACGAGCCGGTGAGAGAGACGAGCTGATTGGTCACGGGCAAAGCACCCGCGGCACCCGCCAGACCGAGCCCTACGGCGCATCCTAAAACCAACCGATACCCTCGCCATGTCTTCATGGTTCCGCCACGTCTTTATCTTGTCTTCGTCCGACTGTTCGGCACTCCTGTCCGGACAAAACGAACCTATTCTCTCGACCACACCTTATTGTAGGAGACTTAAGCAAAAACCATGCCTACGCTAAAGGAGGACCTCGCGACGCAGGGGTTTTAAACTGCAATCCGCGGGAGGAAAGGTCTTGTTTCCGCTTTCAATCAGAGGCCGGGAACCTTGAGAGAAAGAAGAAGATTAGAAAAATTAAACGGCTGAGGGGGAACCCGCGCATTTGCAAAATCAAGAAAAAGGAGCGCGACCCTTTATTGCGTTTGAGAAAAGCGGAGCGAGACGCGTGCGGTCGATTTTGTGTTCCCGCAACGCCACGAAGACGCCAGGAGGGCCGGCCATGGACCGGCTCGGCGCGCTTGAAGCCCTTTTTCCGAGACGACGCCTTAAACGCGAAGGTTCGGCTCGCTTTACGAGACCCGGACCCAGAGCGAAAACGGCAGCAGGCATCAATACCCGTCGATGCGATAGTTCACGCTACCGTCCGAATTGGTGGCGGGGATCGCCGTGGCGGGGTCGATTTGGGCGAAGGGATCACCCCCGCCTTTGCCGTCGTTGTATTTCGGCGCGCACAAGCCACTGGGAAGCTGGACAGGCGGCGTGAAGCTGTAGGCCGAAACGTCGGCGCGGCACTGGACGACCCGATCCGGGAAGACCCGGAGCACCATGAGGTCAAAGGACCAGACGATGTCTTTGCCCATCTCGACGTCCGGGCAATGCGCCTTGACGCTGTCTAAGGCGCTGGCCACCGTGTCATCGGCCACCGGGAAATGCGTGGCGACGGTCAACTTGGGCTTGGGATCAAGCTGGCTGAGGATGTAGCCGAAAGCGCCCTGCGGCGTATGCGAGCTGTTCTGGACGGTCGTTAAGCCGTTGACGGTCGCGAGAAAGTTCGAATAGCCCGGCTCTCCCGGCTGGATCGGCGCATTGAGGCCCATGTTCTTATAGGCCCACACTTCCGGCGGAACGACCATTTCGTGGACAAAGACGTTCACGCCCCGGCCCTCGTTATGGGCCTGCTCGATGCAGTTGGTTTCGGGCTTGGTGTCACTCGTGTAGATCATGGAGAGAATGTTGGTGCTGCCCGGGATTTGCCATTCGAGCTTATAGCCCATGGAGCCTTTACGGCAATGGATGACCGGGAAGTGGGTGACCCTCGCGCCGGTATCGGCATTGTAATAGGCCTGGCCCCCGACTTGCCGCCAGTCCAGCTCGATCGGCACAATGGCGTACGCATCGTTGGGCAAATCATTGCCGACGGGGACCGGTTCGCAGGGCAAGCCCCAGCTTGCCTGGGTGGGCGGAACATAGTTCGAGTAGCAGGTGGATTGGAAGCTGAAGCTTTCCGAGTGCCAGCGCAGGGTCTCTCTCAGGTGCGCGCAGAAATTACTGGTTCCGTCGTCATAGAAAATCCCCGAGTTCGTGGGGCTCTCCAGGCCGGTCGCGCTTGAACCCCAGACAAAGAGGGGCGACTTGCGGTCACTCGCGGGACCGAAACAATAGGTGTGGATCAGGTCGCTCATGTGGTCACCGTGCAGGTGGTTGATGAACACCTTGTCCATCCGGCGGTAGCCGACCTTGGCGGCCGCGTAGTTGGCCGAGACGCCCGCGCCCATGTCGAACACGAACTGGTCGATCGCCCGGCCACCGTACACGACATCGTTCGGATCATTGCTCCAGCCGACCTCCACGAAGACGCTCATCTCCGCCTGGGCGAGGCGTACCGGCAAGGGGATCATCGACCCCATGAACGTGATCCGCATTTCATTGGTTTCGAGCGGCGTGAGCGGATTGAACTTCGGCAGCTCCTCGAAGTACGTGTAACGCTGGGTTGCCGCATTCGTCGGATCCGTCGCCACGACCCTGTAGTACATCGGCACGGAGACCGTACCCGTGGGACCCAGGCCAATGAGCAACTTCTCGGCATCCTGCCAAGAGGACCAGGCACCGGTCAAGGAGGAGGCCCACTCCACCGCATAACTGTTTGTACCCATGGAGACCGGGTCATTCCAACTCAGCTGCCCATTCGCACCGAACGACGTGATCCCCAGTTGCCCATGCGCCGGATCGGGAAGAAACGCCGACGCAAGCACCACGGCAACGAACGCAGGGAAACAGCTCAGGCCACTCTTGTTTTTCATCGCACCACGCTCCTCATTCCTGTTGTTCTCACGAGGGGTATCCCCTCCTTGTCACACCTTCCTTTTGAAGGTTTGCGCTTATCCGCTTAAAAGTGTATCAAAACAAGGTTTAATTTGACTAGCCTAACGATATTATCGGTTTCGCGGACAAAAACGGAATCGGGGCTATCAGCGGGCAGAGAGAGAAGTAAAGGGGATCAGATGTAGAGAGAAGAGAGGAAATCGAAAGAATCGATCGGGATATCCGGAAGAGGTCGGCGTGCCAACTGCGACACATTATCCTCGTTCCCAACAAACCCACGGCACAACACGGCGCCGGTCTGAGCAGCCTCGCTACGGCAAGGTCATGGCTACGCGGAAGCCGACCCTGCCGCCTCCTGTGCTCTCAGGTGCGCTGCCGCCCCGGTTTGAAGAACGACAGCTCGGCGCATCATTCGCCCAAGATCCGCCTCGGTTCACACGCTTCGTCCCTGATGACGCCCCTTTCGGATCGCTAGCCAAACCCGAATAAGCATCCATCCAATCCAGGCACATCTCCCAGACGTTGCCGTGGATATCGTAAAGGTCCCAGGCATTGGGTGTATAACTTCCCACCCTCGCCGTTCCAGAAGACAAGTCTCCGCGTGCGTTTCCCTCCCCGCCGTTGTACTTGTAACGCCCGACTTCAGCCATGCCCGGGTCTTCTTCAATCGAAACCAAATTCTTCCCGCTGTTCAATGCGGAGGTCGTTCCCGCGCGGCCCGCGTACTCCCACTGCGCCTCCGTCGGCAAATCGAAAGACAAAAAACCGGTCTTGGCTCGCATCACGCCCATGAAGGAGTCCGAATCTACCGCGCCGCTTACCGGCCAACCCGCTCCGGCAGTCATGCCGCGGATGTCGCTGTAACCGACCTTCTCCACAGGACGCACTGCATAACATATAGCATCTTTGAAGATACTCGGCCTGTTGCCCATCACCAATTCCCACTGCCGCTGCGTGACCTCAAACACGCCGATGTAGAACGCCTTCGTCAGGGTGACTTCGTGCCGCGTCTCGGTTTTCCGCCCAAGCTCATCCTCCGGACTGCCCATCAGGAATTTCCCAGATTCGATTTTCCGCAGCACCAGCTTCTCCGTCTTGTATTCGTCGTCCCAGCCGCCCTTGGGGATCTGCGCAAGATACTTTACCGGATACTTCGCAGCCTTTGTCCCGCGCGAGAGGTCGATCACCAGATACAGGTCTTTGTCGCCGCCGGACTTCCCGTTTACGACAGGCTCGGACGGTAAAGCGGCTTCCGGCTTTACGCCCGAAGCGGGTGCTGGAGCCAGCGCGCCCGCCGTCGCGGTCCCCGTCAGCAAGGCCTTCGCCCACGCGACTTCCGACCTTGCGGCCTCCAAGCCCTCGCGCTCGGCTTTCACCGCCGTGGCTCCGTCGAGCTGTCCCTTGCGCGTCAGGTCCGCCTGCAACCCCGCCAACAGCTTCTCGTACCTCTGCGTCAGGTCGCCGATTTTACGTGCGGTCGCGCCGTCCGCCAGCCGCGCCGCCGCCTCGTACTGCACCCGAACAGCCTTCAGTTCGGCGAACTTGGCGCCAAGTTCGTCCTTGTCCGCCAGCGGCTCGCCCTTGGTCACCCGCCCCATCTCCTCGGTCACCGTCAGCAGGAAGTCGAGGTTGCCCGCCTGCTGCGCCTTCTTCTGGAGCAGATCCAGTGTGGCCAGATACTTGTCGGAGAGGGCGCGGGCCTGCGTCTTCTGCTCCGTCACGAACCCGGCCAGGCTCTTCTCGTAGATGCCCCGATAGGTCTTGAGGTCCTGCGCGTAGCCGCACACCGCCCCGAACACCGCCAGCGCCGCCAGAACACCTGCCCGCAAACCGACTATGACACTCATCATGATCCCCCGCGTTAAGCCAAGAAGAAACAGTGGGTCTAGTTACCGGAAAGCTTGACCGTCATCCCGCGTTTCGGGCCGGTCGCCAGGACGCGCAGGACGCCGCCTCCCGTGAAAACCGCGTCGTCCACGAAGGCCGCGCCGCTGCCCGTCGCGCCCCAGGCGCCGGCCTTCCGGTACAGGCCGTTGACCGCGAAGTGCAGGACGCTCACTTCGACCCCGGCAGGAATGGCGATCTTGCCCTGCGGCCCCTGCGTCACATCCTCCTTGCCCACGAACAGCCTCGTCCGCGAGCCTGAACCGCCGAACACGCCCGCCGCCGCCAGCGACAGCGCCGCGCCGCGCTGCACCGCCACGCTCGCGGAGCGCAGCGTGCAGGCCGCTTCCAGCACCAGCGTTCCGCCCGCCACCGCCGTCGCGCCCGTGTACGGGCAGGGCGACGCGAGCGTCAGGGTCCCCTCCCCGGTCTTCACGAGGCTGAGCGCCCCGCCGAGACCGCCCGCATAAAAGCCGCCCGCCCCGTTCGCGCCGACGGTCAGCACCGACGCGGCCGGGGACGAGTTGGTGACCAGCGCGTTGGCCGCTGCGGAGGAGAGCCCGTTGATCGTTTCGCTGAAGCCGTTCAGGTCCACCGCCGCGCCCGCATTCAAAATCAGGTTACCCTTACCCGTGCCGTGGGGGATCACCTCCGAGGCTCCGAGCTTCAGCAGGCCCGTGCCCGAGAGGCCGTTGGTTGTGTTCACCGTCGTGTCGCCGACATAGGTGTTCGTCCCGAAGAGGGTCAGCGTGCCGCCGCCATATTTGGTCAGGCCGCCGCCGGTGCCGCCGGAGGCGTCCAGGAGGCTGTTGGTGATACCCACATTAAATCCGTTGCAGTCGATCACCGCGCCGCCGGCCTTCACGAACACGCCGTCGTTGTCCGAGTTTGTTGTGCCGAAGTTCGAAAACACCTGGGCGAGGTTCGCACCGGCCTGCAGCGTGCCGCCGTTGAAGTAAAACTGCACCGTGGCGCTGCTGCCCGCATTCGTCGTCGCCGCCACGTTCTGCCGCGCGATGGGCTTGCCGAGGATCAGGGTGCCTCCGTCCAGATTGATCGTGACATCCGAGACGGTCGCCTCGGTGGCGTGCACGGCCGATCTCTCTCCCACTCTGACCTCACTTGCATGCATTAAATCGAGTACGCCGGAGGCGCTCACCGTCACCGTCGAACGCGCCATGGCACCGCCCGTCGTCACTCTCGACATTGAGCATAAATAATTGCCGGAGGACGACAACGTTCCACCCGAGACGTTCAACATGGATTCGCTGTCGTCATAGTTATGGCTTGAGTTGCCGAGACGGATAACATTAGGGGAAAGCGTACCGCCAAGCATATTAAAGGTGGCATGGGTGCCTCCCTGCTCGGCGATCATGAGACTGCCTCGAATGTTCTTACCGTTCGCGTTCCAGTTCACGGTCGCATCCCCCCCCGAGTATGGGTTACTGGTATGACGGCTGGTGATTTCCATATCCTGAATGTCGAACAGTCCCGTCCGGCTGTCCACATTGAGCGTCACACCCTCGCCTAACACCAGGCTTCCAGTTCCCGTACTGAACGAACCGCCGTTCAAAACCGCATTGCCGGCACCCCCGCCATTGCCGGATAAAATCAGTTTGTACGCACCTATGTTAAAGCTCTTGCCCGCGAGGTCTACCGCCCCGGTGAAATTGTTTAAAACTGCGGTACCAACAGAGGATATGCCGTTCAGACTACTGAAGAACGTTGCCGTCGAGGCAGGGTCGAGCCACAGTTCAAGCCGGTCCGGGCTGCTGTTGGTCAGTGTCTGGGGATTCGAAGCGGCATCAGCGACGCTCCTCACGTTCGTGATGGTCCGGGTTCCCGTGCCTCCGAGGTCCGGCTGGCCCCTGAAGAAGGCGCTGCCGTTCGCGAGATCGAGCTGCAGCGCGCCCGCACCCGTCTTCAGGGTGGCCAGCGGGGCGGGCGTCACGTCGACATTGCCAATCCGGAGCGTTCCCGCCGACACGTTCAGGCCGCCGGTGGGGTTGAGGTTCGAAAAGAAGGCCGCGCCCGGATTCGGGAGGTAGACATTGGCGACGCCCAGTTTCGACAATCGGGCGTTGGCGGTGTTCAGGATCACGACCGGATTAACCGTCAGCCACTGGCCGGAGGCGAGCCCCGACAGAAGCTCCGGCGCGGCCCCGTTGAGCGTGAGCGTTGGCGCGCCCGCGTTGAGGGTCAAGCCGAACGCCGTGGCCGTGTTGGTGTCGGTGACGCGGAGCGCGTCGACGGTCACTCCGGAGTTGAGCGTCACGGAGTAGGCGGCGGTGAAGTCCTGCGTGAACGAGGCGGTGTCGCCGGCCAGGCGCGGGTAGTCGAGCGCGTTCCAGTTGGCGGCCGAGTTCCATGCGCCGCCCGACATGCCGTGCCAAGCGTAGTCCGCCGCACGCGCGACCGGCAGCCCTCCGGACAGGGCCGCGATAATCCAGACTGCGGCAGCCCCGCGTGTCCTCAAACCCGATCTTGCCCTGATTCCGTCCCCTTGCCTCTGACTCTCCGCCCGAACCACCCCGTTGACCCTACTGTCCATAATGTCCTTTATTTATCCGCGCAAACGCATTCGACGGATGCCCTCTGCTTTGAGTAGATAAGCGCGGCTTCCGAATCGTATTCAGTGATTTATTTATATCACGCTCAGGAAAGCGTGTCCAGTGGCCAAAACGGAATCGGGGCACGATCCGTCACGCGCACGTCGCCTTTTGCAGGGCGTACCGAGAGTCACGTCAATGAACAGAGGCGTTCGGTTGAGCGGGAGAGGTTTTTCCTTTCTATCAGCGGGCGACGCGTGGGAGATGCAAAAAAATAAGGTGCAGACGCGGAGTTACGCCTGCACCTCAGACTGAAACTGGCCTGCGGCACGTCTGCCGCTTTCTGACCGGTAACCTTCCAGTTTTCCAGTCGTTCATGAGTGTCCCCGACCTCCTTTCTTTGCGAAGGGCGCTCTAGGCCGCAACGACGTCGATCCGTTTGTGCTGGGCCTTGCCCTGTTCGGTCTTCGGCAACGTCAATGTCAGCACGCCCTTCTTGAACACAGCCTTCACTTTTTCGCGATCGACATCCTCCGGCAGCAGGACCGAGCGAGTGAACTCACCATAACTCATCTCCGAGACATGATAGTCGCGCTTCTTTTCATCACGCTCGCGCTTCTTTTCGCCGCGAACCGTGAGCTCATTTCCGTCCATACTGACCTCGATGTCCTTCTCATCGAGACCCGGCAACTCGGCCTTCACGCAGAATTCATCTGCGGTTTCCGAGACTTCAAAACTGGGGGTCTCTTCCAGCCATTCCCCTGCTCTTCGCAGAAGAGAGCCGCGTCCAAGATCCCTGTCGAAATCCTCGAAGAGATCTTCGAAGAGATGACTCATTTCACGTTCGAACAGCCTCACGGGGCTATCCTCACGGCGAGCGGGCAGGCTTTCCTCACTCATTTTCCGCCAAGGTATCAGACCTTTCATTTTTGGTTCCTCCTTTCAAATAATCCTGTCTCAAGGAGATGCTCCTTGAAAGGCTAGCTTTTCAATAGCATTAACAGTACCAGTCTGGCTCTAATTAGATTAAGTTATTTATCCGCAATTCGTTACATACCCGATGACGGTGTCGTCAAGAAGGCGAGCAGCGACAAAAGTTTGCGGCATCACAGGTGGCGGTGTGACGCATTGACACAACCGATACGGCTTGTGCGCGGCGGAAGCGGATTTTTTGAATGCAGGATGCGCGCGGGGACGGGGCGGGAGCGTGAACGGCATGGGCGGCGGGGGCGGGAGCATGGACGTGGGCGTTCACGGGCGGCAACAACAGGAGGCCGGAGCCGCGCCCCGCCTGTGTCCGCAGGAACGGACGCAGATGCTTATCTGGCGTCCGTCCCGCGGCCTTCGGCCCGGCACGGTTCCGGCATCCCAGTTGCCTTGTTTCCCGTGAACGCCCGCGATAGCACGTGCGCCGGACGCCC
>JAEAMG010001143.1_pt1 | contig 22251 bp, 18 predicted proteins | sample 8958741 | NCBI WGS metagenome assembly JAEAMG01 (sample SAMN16933256, study PRJNA681125) | bioreactor sludge metagenome | isolation source: anaerobic bioreactor treating anionic surfactant - SDBS | place: India: Bengaluru | collected 2019-02-28 | reverse complement strand
AGTTCCGCGCCTATGGACGCGTAATACCGGTTTAACATGGGAACAAGTGTCTTGTTTCTATAGCGGCCTTGATTGTGTGCTGGATTATTATAAACGCTGTTGAACTCATGAACACGGTAATACCCCCATGCGGCGTTGATTGAAGCCACCGTACCATGACAATAAACCGTTCTTGTCAAGTACCCGTCCGCGCAGGTACGAAACGCTTCCGGAACAGGCATGACCTTTTCAAGAATCGAACGTGGGAAAGCCAGTCCGCTGGTGGGCACAAATACCGTGGAGAGTTTTCGTGTGGCGCAGGTTTCCTCATAAAGATTGCCGGTAACCATGAGGGTGTGATAGGGCATATCGGTCTTGGTGTCCCCCTCCATGAACAACAGATTGTGTTGATACAAGGCGGCCGGTCCCGCAAGGGCGATGAAAGCCGCGAGATTGGCCAGTTTGCCGGGCATCCAGAGATCATCACTATCAATAAAAGCCACGATATCGCCCGAGGCCCTGGCCACAGCCAGGTTGAATCCGGCAGCCTGTCCGCGGTTCTCCGGTTCCAGCACGGCAATTATTTTTTCTGGATATGAATCGGCGAAACGGCGGATAATGTTGGGGGAATCGTCCCCGGAGCCGTCGTCCACAATAATGAATTCGTAGTCGTCATATCCCTGCTCCAGAACGCTTCGTATGGCTTCCTCAAGGTATCGTGCACCGTTATAGTTTGACAATATAACTGACATTTTCATGCGTATACTCTTTATGCGTTTCCACGCGGCAGACAGTGTTCACGGCAAAGTCACGGGAAAACGGTATCGAAATCCACTTTCTCCCATACGTTCAGGGCGGAAAACCTGGACGCGTTCCTGATGATCCGGCCATCCGCTTCATAAACACATCGGGCGTAAGCGAAATCCCGGGCGATGAGGTCCAGTCGGGGCAGTGTCCATTTTTCTCCTGGCTTGCGGTAGTCAGGATGAAAATGGTTTATTTCACCCCTGGAGACAATCACCTTGTTGTTGTATACGAATTCTCCCGTTTCCGTATCGGGCACCTGAAACTTATGGTCGCAACCGATGACATACACTTCGCGGATGCCCATCCAATAGGCGATTTTCAGGCCGAGGTTTATCACCGAGTGCCCCGCGCGGGCGCCTCGCAGAAGGTTCCAGCCCGCCGGCCAGCGGGTATCAGCCGCAAGGGCTTCTACAGGAGCATCACCGCCGGTTCCCGGCGCCAGGCACAGGCGTTTCATCCAGACCCGGTGCCTTGGTTCGGGAGGAGGCCTGTCACCGGGCAGGCGCAAAACACCCTCTACATCCGCCCGGGCATTCTGATCGTCTTCCAGACGGGGAGGATTCACGAAAACGGCATGCGGGTCATCAAAATAATATTTGCGCACACTGCCCGCAAACACCTTAAACAACGGAAGCGCTTTTATGGCGTCCTTGTTTTCCCTGGCAACGACGACATCACACATGGTGAAGTACGTCGGCCGCCATTCGGTTTCCGAAAATGCCAGGAAAATACGGTTGGATGCAACGGTGATCTCATCCTTCAACCTGTCAAGATCGCGGATGGCAAGGCTGGGACCGTTGCCGACAATAACACATCGGCCGCCCTTATGCTTGTCTTTCAGGGCATATAGCCGTTTGTTATTGGTGCGGCAGTGCTTTGGCAAATACAACATCATTTTAGAGTCGCGGTTATCTCGTTTTCGGCAAAGAACGTTTGAAGCGCGGTTACTACGTTCAAGGCATTATATCAGAGGCGAATGGCCCCTCATACAGGGTGCGTTTCAATATCGCGTCCACGCGGCCTTTAAAATCCTCAAAACGCACGGCGTCGCCCAACCGCTTCTTAAGGACCGCCGGCGGCGTTTCCGCCAGAAGCACGTCCCCTATCTTTGCGCGCATGGCCGGAATGTCCCCCGGAGGCACGTACTGTATGCCGTCACCGCTTACTTCACGAAGAACCGGAAGATCGAATGCTATACAGGGTGTGCCGGCATACTGCGCCTCCACGGGAGGCAGCCCGAAGCCTTCAAAATAAGAGGGGAACAGCACCAGAGAGGCACGCTTGAATTCATGCCACTTTTCGCGTTCCGTTACGCGCCCCAATACCTCCACCTGAATGCCCAGCTCCGCCGCACGTTCCTGAATCGGTGCCAGGAATTCATCGTCAGGACGGCCGATACCCACAATGAACACGATGGTATACCCCCGCATGGCCTCGCACAGCAACTCTTTAATAAGCTGATCGCCCTTGTGTTCGGCGCGACGGAAACGCACCAGGACCAAAATTCGCTTTTCCCTGGGAATATCGGGGAGGGTATCGGCAATGCGGGTATTGAGCGCCGGCCAACAATGTTCAAACAGAATTCTTGGATGATGTTTGGTGTAAAACGCTTTGGCGTATCCCGTGCCCTCCGCCGCCAGGGATAGAATCATGGAAGCGTTTTCGGCTATCTTGCGCCATCCATCCCACCAGGTCATTTCCGAACGTTTGACGGGAGACAACTCATTAAACCAGTTGGCTGTTTCAAAGTTTATTAGAACCAGTTTCGCCTTTTCTCTTCGGGCAAGAGCCAGGGTGGCATCATAGACGTGATCGTTTCCTTCTCCGTGCGGCGCCATCACGATTACGTCACAGGGGGAGCAGGAAAGCGTTTGTATCGAATCCCAGTGGAGAGGGCCCACAAACATTTGGATGTTATCATGACAGGGGAACAGGGTCTTGTCCCCAAATTCATCATAAAAGGAAGGAGGGCAGTTCGTGATAAACGATACACGCCAGCCCGCCTCCGCGGCGGCCTCGGCCATGAGCCATATATGATACCTGCCGCCGGAAAATGCCTGCGGCGAATTAAATCCCAAAAATATGACATGGGGGAAGAGCGGTGTAATCGTATCAGGGCATGGAACGATTTCTCTCTGTGATATTGCATCCTTTGCGACATTGGGGCTTGTAATCCATTCGGATATCTCACTCGCTTCAAGCCCTAGAACTGTTTCGGTTGAAGTGAAGGAAACCGGCATACCGGGTCTAATACGTTCCTCGGCAATGTTTTTAATTTTTTTATATTGAAAGATCAACATCCGGTTGCCGCGACAAGGCTTGATAAAACCAAAGTGTTTTTTGGGAGTGTACCAGTGAACATAACCGGAGGTGGCTGTCGGCAATCCACTTCCAACATAATATTCCTGCAATTGTTTTACGTCAGAAACTGAAGCCGGTCTTGTTATCACAGCAAACAAGTCATCCAAGACCTTCTTTCCGCTTAACGGATGCGGCGCCTGTTCCCTGCTCTCGGGAATCCAGGAAATCTTGCGCTGAAGCCCATCCCTCCACGCTTCATGCCACGACATTACAAAGCGCTGTCTCTCACGTGTATCCCGAGGCGGATCGTTGTGTAAAAATCTTAAAGCAATCTGTCGTCTGGTCATTCCCATTGGAATATCAGGTGATGACATCTCCAGCGTTTTTTCCGCGAACACCTTGCTCTCAGTCAATTTGGATTGAACCAAGGCGCATGCAGAGCGCATCAGAATTGCCCAGGCGTTATCCGTAAAGGGCATCATGATCCTGTCCGCTTGTGACCACAAACCGGCGTAACATAGCTGCTGCGCATAAAACCACGCCATGGGAAAGAACAGCGGATCGCATGCATAAGCACTCCAGAGCATATCGAGTCGTTCTTCTTTTCTGTTCGACAGGAAGGCCTTTTTCAGCGGACCAATCATTTCGTAAACTGAGGCATTAAGACCCAACGCACCATCAAATTGACCTATGTCCTGTATGGCCCGTCGAGAAAAGCGTATGAACATGTCAAAACGGTGATACACGCTTTCGTCCATCTCCGCTGCCGGTAATTTCAGGGTATCTCCGAAATAATTTAAGGCTATTAAAAACCTTTCATGAAATTCTTTTTCATGCAATTTCATGAAGAAGGACTGCCCAAACTTCAAGGCGAAATTCGTCATCTCCGGCGCATATAGGGACCAGTACGTCTTACACACACCACCTTTATAGATTTGCATGAATTTTGTGGCGATATCTATGGGGCTGTGGTGCAACGCGCCTGGTGACGTGTGATAACGTAGATTTAAACCCCGGGTGGCGACCATGCGATAGCCGAACTCGGTGTCTTCATTTCCGTAGAACGGAAAATTACAATCGAAAAGTTGATCTTGTCTAAGGAGGAAAGCATTTTTCAGTGAAAAGTTGGCGCTGATAAGCCCCGGTTGAAAGGTTCCGTCTTGTCCATTTGCGATACTTGCAAAATCACCGCATTCCTCAAGCCAACGCATCAGGGGGGTGTAGCATAACTCCGGGTCAAATGTAATTCGCGCCATCACGCCATAATTTTCTTCGGGATGGGTCATGTGCAGACGGCGATGGGCATTGACAGTTTCTTTCTCAACAAAAATATCATCGTCAAGAAAGACCACTATGTCGCCTGATGCGGCCCTTGCCCCGGTATTGCGTGCTGTTGAAGCGCCTTTCCCGGGCTCCAACCGAATAATATGTAATGCAGGGAAAGGATAGTGCCGGGAAGACACGGGTTCAGCAACAGGCGATTCGGACCCGTCATCCACCAGAATGACTTCGTCAGGAATGACCGTGCCGGATGCCAGATGCTCAAGCGCCCGCAGCAGGATGGGGAGCCTGTTGTGTGTCGGAATCACGACACTTATCGAAGGTAAATTGCTCATGACGTTGTCTCGGATACGTCCGTATCGCCCTCGTGAGGCGCTGCGAGGTCAAAATCCACGCGTTCCAGGATTTCCAGTTTGCCGCCCCGGGTGGCATTGCGTATCCATCCGCCGTGGTGCTGTAAAAACACGTGGCAACTTAATAAAGCGCCTTCCACCTGCCATAATACAGGGGGTGCCCAGGCCTTTCCTGAACGGTAGTTGGGAATGAAATGATTGCCATCGCCCGTGGCGCGCTGGTAGTGGTCGTTTTCGTCATCCTTCTCTTCGTAGACGAAATTGTGGTCCATGCCGTAAATATAAAAACGGCGGATTCCCATGTGAAAGCCGATTTGTATCGCCGCGATCAAGGTTCCGCCTCCGGGCATCACATAGTCGTAAACATTGGTAGAGAATTCGAGCGGTGTCGCGCTGCCCATGGGAAACCAGACGAAATGACCCGCCAAGGAAGGGGGCTGGGACGCGACAAAAAGCGTTTTCCCCGGGTGATTGTCAATCATTTCCTGGCCGAAATCACGGATCATCTGTTCATCAGTGGAGCACAAATAGGTGGGGCGGAATCGCATGTTTTCATAGGCAAGATACAGGCGGTTGCAACCAAAGACCACCTGGCCCGCGAGCCTTTCCAAATCAGAGACCCGCACACTGGGGCCGTTTCCCAAAAGCCACCCTGTCTGTCCGGCATGAATATCGGCCAGCGCGGCGATTCCGGCATCGTTTTCCGAATGGGGGCGCCCTTCCCGCGCGTCACGAATACGCCTGTGCATGGCGGCCGACTCGTCGCGGGGATAAGAAGCCCAGTCGGGATACGGACAGTTTTGGGACACCTTGCTTTACCCTTTGCAGTATCTGATTAACTTAAAACAACGCGGCATAGTCTATTTTATCAAATACTGCCGACGTTGTGTCGGGGGTTGCGTTCTTGATTTCAATATTTCGATCTTCCATCCAGTATCGGGCGGCCCGGTACGCGGTTTCCATCTGCTCGGGCGTCGGCGTAATGCGGGAGGGAAGCCTCTCCTCCGCAGGATGTGCGGGAAGTGCCGTACGGTCAACCCTGTCCCGGCAGTGATCCATCCCGATAAGAAATATGGGATTGCATCCCATGACGACGGCCAGTTGCAGCAAGGCATACGTTGCGCCGAAGCCTGTATGTAACGTATCGGGCGTGGGTGAAAAGGGGAGGTCCGGGCATGATTCATACTGGGAGTGGACGGGGCAGCAATTAGGCAATTGCAGCAGGGGTAAATATTCAAAGGGGATAAACTTAAGGGTGTCCTCCGCCAAATTGTCCTGGTATTCCAGGGCATGTTCCTCCATTTCAATCGGTTCCACGCAGGCCCAGTAGTTAAAATGAAAGCCCCAATTACGGAATCCCCGATAACCCTGGTCGGCACCGAAAGTGAGTTCGCCCTTCAAGCGGCCCATATCCACATGTTCCAAACCGGGGCTGTTGCCGACAAGGAAACACCGCTTTCCCTTGTGCCGGTCCACCAGGATGTCCGGGAAAAAGGGGATTTCCATCTGGCGAAGGCCGTGAAAACTGAAGAGCGCAAACTGCCGAAATCCCAAATGCCACAAAAATCGAAACTGGTTATACTCCGGCGCCAGGTCCGGCAGGAAGTTTCCCGGGATCCCTGCCATTTTCCGGCTTTCTCCGGGCAGTGACACGACAATCGCGTCAAGCGCCCTGAAACTTGCCAGTCTTTGGCGGACCTCGGCAGTCGCTCCCGTATCGAAGATATCCGGGGAAACCTCGATCAACGATTTCACCTGCCGATAGTTCATGGAGAAGTTCTGTGCCGTTTTTAATTCACGGGAATCCGCCATTAAAACGACATAAGCGTCGGAGGGCAGCCGACGCAGCCAGCGTTCTGTCAGGTGACGCATTCCTTCCCCGTAAAACAACGCGTGACGTGTTATTGGAAACGCTTTGGGTCCCCAATCAATGCCCACGGAAACATCCGTGATGGCTTCAATGCATTTCCGGGTCTGATCCGGCGTAGCGGTATGCGCTGGAGGCTTTGGTATGTCTTTCAAAGAAGCCAACCGGGCAATTCTGTTTTCCAGAGCCGGGGTCCGATATATCCGTTCCGCGCATAGAGGGTCATTGAGAATGGACAGGAATAGTGTTTCATCCAACGCGATACGCTTAAACAAAGACCGGCTGTAACGGTTGGCCGCTATCAGCCTGGCGATGAGATGCCTTAAATCACGGGCAATATTCATCAAGTTAATAATCCTCGCCGTACGCAGGCAAATACAGCTGCTATTTGTACCTTATTTCATTTAACATTTAAACATGGTGACGAAAGGCTATTTCGCCTTCTAGGCCGGAATCGATGACAACCCCGGGAATAAGGCGCTTATTTAATTTTACCACTACTTTTTTCACCTGTTCAGAAAAACCGCTGGTAATTTGCTTTGGCATGTGGGCATCCTCGGGAAACAGCACCGTAAATCGGCCCGGGTAATTGTTGATGCGTGTTGGATTTTCTTCAGGTCGCACATAAAGCGTACGGTCGCGTTCGCTGTCGTATGGGATCTTTACGGTGAGGATACTTCGCGGATACCAGTCAATGCCTTCACTGTTGACCATCGCCATTTGGATGTCAATATACTGGTCATGCGCCTCCAGTTTGGCTTCATCCGGCCCGCAAGTATCATAACTCATGATGGAGGCATAAATGTCCTCTCCCTGGAGGGGTATCTTTTTGCAATCTTCCGCTTCGGTGTTCAGGCTGAAGAGGAATTCGAAAACGCACTGCCAGGGCGGAGTCTTGAAGTAACGGGGCCAATTGGACAGGGTATCATGAATCATAGTAACTATTCCTTGGGCGGCATTGTTGATTATTCCAGGGTGATGGTACGTCCGTCGAGGTAGTGCCAAGTGCGGGCCATCTTGGTGCGCCGGGCGATGAGAAATTGTTCTACTACGTCAAGCGTGCTCCATTGGTCAATGTCCAGCGCTTCACGCTCGTCAATGGGAAAAAGGCCGAGATGGCCTACAAAGGCCGGGCCGTTCTCGACGGGGTCGTCATGGTCATAAGCGTCAATATAGGCCTGCCGGTTCCATCCGGCAATGGCCCAGCAGATGGACTGTATGGGTTCTATCTCGTTGGAAGGACATTTGTACTTGCGCGAGAACGTGACCGGCTCGCCCTTGAAGAAACTCTCCGCGCGTATGGCCAGCGTGGCGAAACAGCTGTCATAGCCTTCCCTGATCATAGTTTCCACAAAAGCGCTGATAGTCTCCGGTTTCAGCAAGGGCGATGTGGCGTTTACCTGGCAGACATACTCGGCGTCGGTTGCCGTCGTCATGAAATGGTACAGGTAGTGTTCGTTCAGGACACACCGTTTCCCGGCACAATCGCGGGACTTGGTTTTCTGGCGGCAGGCGCGGCCGCCCCATTCCGGCGGACGCCGATGAAACCGGGCGCCTTCCTGTTGCGCAATGGACTCAAAAATACCATCTTCAGAATAGAGATACACGTCGTCAAAGACGCCTGACTTATTGCAGGCTTCAATGGTATAAGAGCACAGTACCCGGCCGTCTACGAGGATAATGTTTTTATCGGGTACGCGCGTACTGCCAAGCAGTACCGGGATCATGGCGGTTGTGGATGACATAAATCTACTTTCTCTTTGTTTGTCCGAGTTCCGGAGTTCCGGGGACATGATACTTAATTGCCCGGGGATACTCAGTGTTCTTAAACGTTATGACATTTGGTAATTAAGTGATCATGTCCCCGGAACTCTTTTCAAAGGCATTGAAATATTCAGCCAGCCATCCGACGGTCTCCTCGTTTACGGGCAGGGGAGCCTTGAACATCTGTCCCAGCCCCCGGGTCAGGATGACGCGTATCTCGGCGCCGACCGCTTTCTTGTCTTTTTTTAACGCGTTGATAAAATCTTCCAGCGCGATGCCACTCAAACGCGTGTCACCCCAGTTTTTTCGCAGCAACGGGCGCATGCGGTCGCGAATTTCCGGCGCGAGGAGGCCTAATTTTACCGAGAGATAATTGGCCATATCCATGCCGATGGAAACGGCGATGCCGTGGGGCACCGCGTACCGGGTCAGCGTTTCGATGGCGTGGCCGAACGAATGACCATAATTAAACACGTTGCGCGGTCCCTGGTCAAACTCGTCCCGTTCCACGTAGCCGCGTTTGAAGTCAAGACTGTGATAGATGAGTTCCCGCAGCACCGCCTTGTCTGTAAACGCGGCATCATACTCGCGGGACATCCGCTCGAAATCCTCCTCGCCCGACACCAGGTAATAGTGCAGCATCTCGCCCATGCCGCTTCTGAAGTCGAGAGACGACAAGGTCTCAAGAAAATGGAGATCAATTACGATTTCCACGGGTGGATAAAAACCGCCGAGCTGGTTCTTGTATTTGCCGAAATTAATGGAGGTTTTGCTGCCAATGCAACTGTCGCACTGGGCCAGCAGCGTGGTCGGATAAAAAAGCCAGTCCACCCCGCGGAACAGGATGGAAGCCGTAAACGCCGTTACGTCCTGGGTGATACCGCCGCCGACAGCGACAAGACGGTTGTTCTTGCGAAACCCGGACTCGATGAGACGGCGGATAAACGGTTCCACGCCCTGGTAACTTTTCTGTGTTTCAGAAGGCTCTATCACCACATAAGGTGTATCGGCGAGTATGGGGTCCAGTTGTCGCCCGTAAAGTTTTAACACGTTGGCATCCACGGTGATGACATCGCCCTCGCGCACATGGTCCTTCAGGGCAATGCTGAAATCCTCTTCAAAGCGCACCTCGTACGCATATTTGCTGGATTGTACAGTCATGGAGTTAGACACAGGTAAACCCTCCATCCACAACGATATTTTGTCCTGTCAGATAAGAATTTTCCCGGCTTGCCAGGAACAACACTACGCGCGCGATTTCTTCGGGTTCGGCGAATCTCCCCAGCGGCACTTGTGCGGCCAGTTGCTCCTGTTCCTCCCGAAGCAGGGTCGTTTTGGTCAATTCCGTATTGATGAAACCCGGGGATACCGCGTTTACCAGCACGCCGTAAGGCGCCAGGTCCGCCGCCACCGTTTTCGTCATGCCCGCCAGCCCCGTCTTGGTCGCCGTGTACACCACGCGGCCTGGCTTGGTAATAACACTCCAGATCGAGGCAATATTGATAATGCGTCCATAGCGCGCCTCTTTCATAGTGCGGCCCACTTCCCGGCACAGCAACAGGGGCGCCCGCAGGTTGATGGAAAGAAGGGCGTCCAGGTCTTGTGTAGTTACCTGGTCGATTGGGTTCAGACGGTTGGTTCCTGCATTGTTGACCAATACCTGCACGGGTGTTTCCCTTGCCAACATCTCCAGAAAGCGCTCTGTTCCCGTGTCGGACGTAAAATCGGCCTGCAACCAGCGTATGTGCCGGATGTTTTTGGCCGCGTTTTCGTCATTCAGCGCCTTTATCTGATCCGCGTTCGTGCCGGTCAACAACAGGGACGCGCCCCCCGCTTCAAAGGCTTTGGCGATGGCCGCGCCGATTCCCCTGGTTGCGCCCGTGACCAGCACGGTCTGTTCCTTAAAATTGACCTTCATGCGATTCCTTTTCTTTAGTATTTACCATGCGTGCATAAGAATTCAGTTCATAAAATTTCATCAGGCATCGCTTGTATCGGATGCCTCAGCCTCTTCATACCCCAAAAACCGGATTTCGTCCGCCAGTTGCTCTTGGATCATTCGTATGAGTATGCCATAGCGGTCGAAGTTTTCCCGCCATCCTTGTATCCGGCCGCGCTGGCGGCCGGTGTCGGAATAGAGGGACACCTTCACCTTCAGAAACTTTTCGGCCAATTCACAGTCAAGATTGAGGAAATCAAAAATTGTTTTAAAGGTTTCATGCGGTTCCAGAACCAGGTCTTCGTAACGGACGGGCAGTATTTCGTAGCAATCCGGCGGCGATTTCGCGTACCACGTACGCACATGTTCCTGAAAGGCTTCCGCTACTGTCATCCCCTGCTTATAATGGGCACGCAGGAAGTCCCGGTCCACAGTGCTCGCATAGAAATAATCCACGTGATTGAGAAATTCTTCCTGCCGGATGGTAGTTTTTCGGTTGGCCTCGGTATATTCTATGAAGGATATCAGCACATCCCGGGGATCCCGTTGGAGCCGGATGATTTTTGCGGGCAGAGGCCTGTCAGGCAGGAAACGCCGCCATTCGTCTTCAAAATAGGCAGGGGAGGGGCTGTGCGATTTTACAGTCAGGGTGACATCCGCCCCTTCCTTTATTTCTCCATAAATGCTTTGGCACCGGAAACCGCTGGAACCCTGTAACACGGATTGCAGGAAATTGCTGCCGGCACGGGGATAAGACAATACAATCGCCGGAAGCAGATAGGGTAATTCCGCAGCCCGCTCCCGTACCCGCATCAACTGGAGTTTCCAACGCACCGGCTCCATGGTAGCCGTTCGTACTATCGCCGGATCTGAGGATAAAATGCGTCCGAGAAGAGCACCGTCATTTACAATAAGGTCCACAGTTCGGGAATCGTGCAGCAGTCTGGTGAGGGCTTCGGAATGTTCTTCCTGCCAGGCGGGACCACGCGCAAGATGCTCGAAAGAAGCCCGGCGTAGAGCAGGCTGCTGAACAATTCTTTGACAGGCAGTATCCGATTTGGCTGCCTCCTGGGCAAAACGTCCCGTTAAACCCGGATTCTCAAAAACCATTGAGTACAGCCGGCTGTCGCGAAGGATGGCCTCAAGCAACTCCGTAAAGGAAGGTTGCCATAATGCAGTTTTTATAGCCGTCCGGATGATTTGCTGTTGTACAGTTTCATCGCGCGCGATCTTTCCGCGAAACGATTCATCCTCCAGTGCGGCCTCTTGAAAGCCCGGCACGAGAAGCATGTTTTTCCGGATAGTGTCGCTTTCCATGGCGGCCTGTTGAAACTCAGGCGTTTTGATCATTGCCTTTACGAAGTCACAATTCTTGGCCGACGCTTGTTGGAACTCGGCCGTTTTGATCATTGCCTTTACGAAGTCACGATTCTTGGCCGACGCGTGTTGGAACTCGGCCGTTTCAAATAGGAGCCTGGAAAATCGCATGTCTTTTATAAGTTTTAGAAAGAGCCGCAGCAAGTTCTCTGGTTTCTCTTGAAGTGATTTTGGAACGATATCCTTGTCGGCAAGCGACTTGATGACTGCTTCGTAAACAGCACCCGCTTGTACTTCGCGCCTGAGAACGGAGAGAAGCCTTTCCTCAAAGAACCCGCTTTCTTCAATAAGAGCCCGCGCTCGATCGCTGTTCAATAAATCGTGGAGAACACTGTCACTGGACGTGATGGTTCGTTTCATTTCCTCGGTTGCCGCCAGTTCACGCAGCAGATTTCCGCGTCGCCGGATGAATTGCAGGAGCCGTTGGCGGAATCTTCTTTTGATGCCTAAGCCCATGGGCGAGTCTCCATTGGTTAAGAATGTTTCAGTCTTCTTCCACGCGCAGGGTATAGTGGTGGGAAATCTCTTTGATACCGTAGCAGATGCGGCCGCCGCTCTCCACGAAGAATTCTTTTACGATGTCACGCCACAGGTAGTGTTGGCCGTCAGCAATGGGCATCATGATGACATAGTGGCCGGGCGCAAAATCCAGGTCGGGAATACATACTTCATAAAAGATCCGTCCGTCATGGATATGGCCGAAACGATCGTCCGTCGAGGTGGCGATTGCCGCAAGCAGCAGGCCGTCTTTCCGGTAAAAGTTCAAAGTTGAATATAAATGCTCCGGTTGCGTTTTTAATTTAAAGGTGACTTGAACCAGTACGGTGCTATGCATTTTTATGGTATTGGTATCCTGCCCGTCCACAACAAGGGCGCAGCGAACATCCTCGACATGATCGCTCCCGGGATGAACCGCTCCATACAGCGAGTTCTCGCCGCCGCTTTTGATTTCTGTGGGCCGCTTCTCCTGTCCCTTCTCTATTGGCTTGTTTGAAACCTTAGGCCTAGTTGCCTGCTCCCGGGCAAGTTTTTCTTTTTCCTCCGCCTCAAGATAGCCGTTATAGGTTTCCACCACGCCCATGGACGGACCGATGGCCATGATACGGCCTTTATGCAGCCACAAGGCCTCTTTGCATAATTTTATGACAGCGCTTTGTGTATGAGAGACGAATAGTATCGTGACTTCCTGTTTTTTCAGCGCTTCCATGCGTGCATAACATTTATTTCTAAATGCCACGTCTCCCACAGCCAAAATCTCATCAATAAGTAAGATATCCGGTTTCAGATGTACCGCCACGGCGAAACCCAGCCGGGCCTTCATGCCACTACTGTAGGTTTCCACAGGGCTGTTGATAAATTCGTCCAGCTCGGCAAAATCAACAATCTCATCCGCGATAGCCCGGGTCTGTTTCCGGTTGAATCCATAGAGGGCGGCGCTGTTGTAGATGTTGTCCATCCCGGAAAGCGCACCGTTGAACCCCGCACCCAGGTTTATCAGCGCCTGAACGCGCCCATCCATAACAATGCGCCCGGCATCCAGTTTGACGAGGCCGTTCATCATTTTGAGCATCGTGCTCTTACCGGAACCATTGCGCCCGATGAGGGCGAGGGTGTCGCCCCGTTCCAGGCAGAAAGAGACATCATTGACGGCGAAGAATTCGTCCTTGCGCAGTTCCAGGGAAGGCTTGCGCCCGAGCAGGTGGTTGTACAGGTCGCGCATTCCGTAATTGAGGTGGGCATTAGCGTTACGCGAGTATTTTTTATAGACATGTTCCACTTGTACGATAGGAGCCATGTTACGCCTTCTCCGAAAGTACGACGATGGAAATGTGGAATACGAACCAGGCGAAGAGGAACATGCCGCCAAAAAGAAGAATCCGTGCTACGAAATGGCCGGGATAGTTCATGATGTCGTTGGTGGCCAGCATGCGCAGGTCCAGAAACAGGGGGGATATGGGGCTGACGGCGTGGACATAGGCCCAGAGCCCGGTGAGCGGCAGCGGCCAGAGCACGGGGGAGAGGTAGCGATACGGTCCCAGGCCGATGCGCAGGGCGGTGCCTACATCGCTATAAATGGCATTCAGCGGCGCGAAGAAGAGGCCGATGGCCGCCCCTACCAGGATAACCGAAGGAAAAAGAAGAAGAAACTTGAGGAACCCCAACAGATTAAAGGCACTTTGACCGCTGGCCAAGGCGCTGTTCCGCAGGAGCAGTGAAAAGAAAAGCATTACGGCAAGACGAAAAAAACAGTTAAATGCGATACGGAAAAACACGGAAAGGATAAGCGCCTCGGGCGGCAGCTTCAGCTGGCTCAACAGGGACTTGGAGTTTTTTACCAGGTTTACCATGCGCATGACCGATTCCACGAAAGTGGCATACATCAAGAGGCCGTAGATGATGAAGATGGCATAGGGCATGCCGGTCTCGCCGGGATTGATGACGCGGGTGCGCATGAGGGAATAGAAAATGAAACCGAGCACCAGCGGGTCTATGAGCTCCCAGATTAAGCCGAATTGGGACTTGGAGTAGTCGGACTTGATATCCTTAACCACCAGCCGCAACGCCATGTAGCGGGATTGTATGACGCCGCGCGCCATCGCCTTCAAGACGCGTCCTGGACGGAATGCTTCGGATTGGGGGGTATATACGACTCGCGGCATGATATACAGTTAAAACTCCCGGCGGATCTACATGCATTTGGATTATAACACAGGGGTTTGGGAATTCAGAATTCAGAATTGGGAATTCAGAATTGGGAATTCAGAATTAGGAGAGTGGGGGACATTATCTTTGAATACAGGTCATTCTCCATCGCTGAGAAATAAGGGCGGCTGTAATGGTTCTTCTATTCCGCGTTTGTGTTATTTGCTGCAGGGGCTTTTGCCTTATTGAACCAGGCCATGATAACCCCCATGATAACCAGGAACGCGCTTATCAAGCCGTTCAGGAGAAAGGTGGTCCAACTGTCCGACCAAGGTAACACCACCAGCATCATGAGGGCAATGATGATCAGAGAAACGCCCACAATGCGGAACGGGGAGATGGCGCTTCCGCCGGCTGCGGCCTCTTTTTCCTCAGGCAAGTCGCCAATAGGAATTTTAAGCCGGTTGAAGAAGGAAGTTATATGTTCTTTTTCGGTTTGTTTCATGGGACTGATGAGCGTAAAAAGAAGCATCACTAAAAAGGTGGTCATACTGGTGGCAATAAAGAGCACCATTTCAAGAGAAGCCGCATGGCCGAAGAAGGCCAGTTCGCTTTTGGACGGTATCCATTGCACGAAAAGGAATTGAACCGGATGCGGATAATAAGAGAAGGCAAATAAAACAAGGCCTACACCCAGCCCGAAGAGGAATCCCCAGAAAGCGCCGCGTTCCGTAAAGCGTTTTGAAAGGAGCCCGACTATCATGGGCACCGCCACCGGCGCGGTGGCAATGCTGAACAAGGTCACCATGATATTGAACAGGTCTTCCGCCTTGGCCTGGTAGGCCATAAGTAATGCCGCCCCCAGCGCCAGCAAGCCCACCAAGAGCGTCATAAGCCGTCCCACAAATACCAGTTCCCGTTGGGACGCTCCGGGCCGTAAAAGACGCCGGTAAACATCATGGGTTAATACATTGGCGCAAACGTTATAATCGCCGCTCAGTGTGGACATGGTGGCGGCGAACATGGCGGAAATCATCAGGCCTAACATGCCTGCGGGAAGCAGGAGGCGGCAGAGTGCGGGGTAAATGGCGCCCGCATCTTCCAGACCGGGAATCAGCTGCGTTCCCACTATGGCCGGCAAAAACATCAGCGGCGGGCCGATAATATACAGAAACACTACGGAAAGCCCCGTTTTAACGGCGTCACGTTCGGTGGGCACACAGTAATAACGCTGAATAAGCGCCCAGTTGACACTGCTCCATGCCAGGGTATACATGACCACGAGGTAAATTACGTAGCCCCAGCCGTATTCCGGACTGGTAAGATTCATGAACCCCTCCGGCAAACCATCGAGCACTTGGCTGATTCCTCCGGCGCGAATCAGCGACAGGGGCAGTATGATGATAACCGCGGCGGCAAGGATAATAAACTGGATAAAGTCGGTGACCGCGACCGCCCAAAGTCCGCCCATAAAAGTATAGAGCAGCATGATACCGCCGGCGCCGATCATGCTCCATTTCATGTCAAAACCAAGACTGACCGATATAAAGGTGCCGATGGCAAACAGCTTGATGCCGTCGTCAATGACTTTTGTGGGGACCCCCTGCCAGGAGAATAGTTGACGCAGCACGGGGCTGTAACGATGTTCCAGGTATTCCACCGGGCTCTCAATACGGGCCCGGCGCCATTTATGGGCGAGAAAGATGGTGCTGAACAGTGTAGCGGGAACAGCCACCCACAGCAGGGTGACCCCAACGAATCCATAGCGGTAACACAGGCTTGGATAGGTAATGAATGCCATGACGCTGAAACTGCTCATGTAAAAGGAGACCCCGCTCAGCCACCAGGGGATATTGTTGCTGCCGCTGAAATATTCCTTGATCCCTTTCATGGACCGGTAAAAATAGAGGCCGATGGCCAGCATCAGTACAAAATAGCCGATGATCATAAAATAATCGGGAACTTTCAGGATGTTTTGTGTTTCCATGCGGGGGTAATGCCTTCCCTGTTGCCGCTTTCGGTTTATTTAAACTGCTCAATGCCGCGCAGATAGTCCACGGAGGCCTCCAAAGCCTTCTTCTTGTCTTCCAGACTCCATTCCACCCCCTTGACTCCTTCCACTTCAATGGTAATCGGGCCCGTGTAGTTATGTTCACGCAATACCTTGAAAATGGCGGGGAAATCAATGATGCCCTCGCCCAGCGCCGGAAAGTTCCAGGTCTCGAATGCGCCGTTATGATCCTTTACTTCCAGCGTCGCCACATAGTCCACGCATTTTTCCAGTTCAGCTGCGGCTTTCGCGTCACGGTTATAATAGGTGATGTTGGCTGTGTCGAAATTGACCCGGACATTCGGATGATTAATGACTTTCATGGTTGCCACGTGCACCTCGCCGTTGGTGCCCAGGTCGGGGTGCGTTTCCAGTACAAGGGTAACGCCGTTTGCCGCGGCAAGGTCGCCCGCCTTACGCAGTCGCTCATAAACAATTTCAAAGGGGGCGTCATGGCGCTTGGGCGAAAGAAACATGTATGCCACGCCCAGGCGCTTGCACGTCTCGAACTGGACGCGCAGTTCTTCCAGGCACGTTTCCTGGGACAGGTTGGTGTCGCCGCGCACCACAAGCAGCTCCAGCCCCAGTGCCTTCATCTGCTGCTGAACCGTTTCCACCTCTTCCGGCTTGGGAATGCTCATAAACACGTAATGCAGTCCCATGTCCCGGATGTGCGCCAGGCCGGCATCCAGGTCCTGGCCGTAATTGGCCAGCCGGCACGCCAGCCGGAACGGTACCTGGGCGGGCTTTTCGCTTGAAACACAATCCGCGCCAAACAAGGCCGGACAGGCGGTGATTATCGTGACTGACACCAAAAATATTACGAACCGTTGCATGATACTACCCTTGATTGCTTGCGTGATGGATACACAAAATAACTACTTCCGTTTGGAAAGGAAATGCTTATGAGAATGGGATTCTTTGAGTATCGGTCAGGCTAATTCGTTTCTGTGGGCCCATACCTTTTCAAAGGCTTTGATATAGCCGTTCACCATTTCCGGCGCGTGCTTGGTAAAATAGGGCAGCGCGATGCTGGTGGCATTGGCCAGGTCCGAATTCGGTAAGTCAGGAATCACGGGCAGATGGTGCCACCATTCCGCTTCGGTATACAGCGGTTGCTTGTGCTGGAGACGGTAACTCAGCGCATCGGCGCGCACCCCTTCGGCTTTCAGTGCCGCGACAACAGCGTCACGGGATGCGCCGGCCTCCTTTTCATCAATGAACAACATGTTCCATTCATAATAAAGGCGTTGCACATCACTGCGTCCGCTGGTCTGCTCATATAATCCGGGCAATTGGACCAGAACATCATTCAATCGCCGGGTCTGGGCAACGCCTGCAGCAACCCGTTCTTTCAGTAAGCGCAATTGACACCGCAACAATTCCGCGGCCATGGGATGCATGCGGGTCTTGGTGCCCAGGCCGGTACCATGATATTTCTTATAGGGACTGTCGTCCGCGATACCGGGCGTATCATAATGTCCTAAGAGTGTAGCCCGGTCATGGTATTCCTGTGTTTTGTAAACGCCCATGCCGCCTTCGATACCCGGCAGGGGCTTGCTCATCTGGTAACTGAAAATGCCCATTTCGCCCCAGGCGCCCGTATGTATGCCTTTTACCTTGGCATACTGGGCATGGGCGGCATCCTCCAGCACAATCAGGCCCTTCTCTTTGGCCCAATCGCAGATGGCGTCCATGTCGCAAGGCAGCCCGATCCAATGCACGGGCAAGACAGCTTTCGTGTTGGGCGTCAACCGCTTTTTAGCGTCTTCAAGGTCAAAATTCAGCGTGCGCGGATTGATGTCTACAAACACGGGCACCAGCCCGAACAAGCGCATGGGCACGATGGTGGCGAAAAAGGTGTAGCTCGGCACCATGATTTCGCTGCCGGGCGGCAGGTTCAGCGCGAAAAACATGGATAACAGCGCGCTGGTGCCGTTGCAATAGGACCTCGCAAACGGCACACCCACATGTTCGCACCATTCCTTCTCAAAATCGGCATTTGCGCTGTAGCCGGGCGCCCGTAAAAAATTCAACATGGCCTGCTCTTCTTCTGAACCGTACCGGGGCCAGCGCCAGGCATCGGTGTCGGGAGCGGGGATTGCCGGCGGACCGCCATTAATGGCCAGTTTTTCCTGGGCCCACGCCGCTTTACTGTGACTTGCGACGGCCAGTCCGGCTGCTGTCACGGTTGTCGCCTTCAAAAAAGAACGGCGGCTGGGTTCACTATTTTTTCCATCGCGTTGTTGTATGGTCATTGTTCACAGGTCCTTATGGTTTGCGAAATGACAAATTCTGAAATTGAGTTATGGCACAATACTTTCCCATATAATAACGCTCCCGGATGCTATGTTCAAACTTTCTAAAGGGAAGTTTGCATGGTAAGAGCGGCTTTCAGGATAGTCCCTTTTCCGATTCCTCATCCGGTTCATCGGTTTCCTGTGCATCCACTTCAAGGCCTTCGAGTACTTGTTGCGCTTGTTCGACCAGGTCGGAGGGCACCTGCAGTTCAATGCCGCCTTCCGCTTTTCCAAGGGTCAGGTGGGCAAACAGGCCGCCCAGGTATTCGTTCCGCACGAAAGCCGGTATATCGTTCGCTTCCAGCACGCTTTTAAGAAATACTGCGGGGCCCGAGGACCAGAAACGCGCTACCGTAACCCAATGATAAGAAGGAGAATCCATGCCTGTTCCTTTTCTAAAAACCTGAAAGCAGTATACCATACCCATTGCAGAAATTACGCCTACAGTATAATGATGCCAGCGCTGACGACTCGAGGGGTTTGGGCAGTTGGGGGAGGCCGGAGTGGGCGGCAGGACGAGGGTTGGATATATGCAGAGACGAAGAGTGCGTGCAAGCGTGGTGTGCGTGTGGGATTGTAGAGGGGGGGGGCAGCGTGGTTCGAAGACGCGGTTGGGGTTATGGGGGATGGAAGCGGATAGTCCCCAGTAACCTCAGGCACTTAAGCCTCTTCCACAATCTTTCGGGCCAGGCCAAGCAAACTTCCCAGATCGCTGGAAATCTTGATACGGTCCAAGTCCTCTCCGATATCAAGATAAACATCATATCGAAAAGAAACGGCAAAATCAGTAAATGCCAGCAAATGGAGATATGGATCAAGTGCGGTTTTGCCGTTGCTTTTTACTGTTTCGGCCAATTCATCAAGATCATGGATCCTGGGAACAGGAACACCAAGGCAGCACAACCATCCTTTCAATATTTTTTCGACAGATTGCTGCACATGAAACCCGAATATTTCATTGGAAAAAAAGTCGGAACTGGTCATCCCGCAAACAGCGCGATAATCTTTTTCAGCCATGGCCAAATAGCGTTTCGCCTGCTCAATGTCTTTCATAAAGCAGTTTTCCATCGCGGGCGACCTGCCCTGTAACATGGTTTTGCGATTTGCTTAATTCTTGAAACTCCGTACTGCTGTAAACGAGCACATCCTTGGCTATCCTGTAAGTTCGCAACGCCTTCCTGATTCTTTGCATTTCCTTCCAACGGTTATTATCACGGTCAAAGGCAAGGGGTTTAACCACAAGAAAATCTATGTCTGAATCTTTGTGCGCGGTGCCCGTGGCATGGGAACCAAATAGATATACGAAGTCCGGATGCACTTCCTGAACAATGGTATTCACCATTTCTCGAATAATAGATTCTGATACCTTCATAAAACGTTGTTTTCCTGAGACCGGTATTTTGTTAAAACATGGTTAAACTTTCGGGTCAGGGCAATCTTTGTTGTGAGTATAGATGCTTGATCGGCATCTACGCAAATTGTGAAGTGCCGCATTGATCTCTGTTGGGTTCCCACACACTTGTTAAGGCGTCATTGTGGGACGGGTGTTGTCAAATAGGCCTCTACAAGTTATGTGATAACGCCATGACATTTGCGGGCAATGACAAGAATCCCTATTCAGGAACCTCTTGCTAACTGGTACTATACTAAATTTATCTTTTCTTCTATCTCTGCAATTGAAAACCGCACTATCGCTGTGTCACTATGAAGTGAATAACACGTGTACAAGCCTCCCCAATTTGGAAAGGGATAGTAGTAACCGGAATAGGAGGAATACGGCATGATAACGAAACCGAAGGCCATAAAGGCAGATACATACTCTCTGAATGCTATAGCGTTTCTGTTCATAACCTTTGGATGCCTGTTGGCATCCTTTTTTGCCCTGGCGCATGAAACCAGCGGCCCCGAAGATGGCGGATATGTCATCAGCGATGAAGACCGGGCAAAGATCATGGCAGCCTTGCCTGAAACGGCCCCGGCATCTCCCAAACAACCGCGGAGATTACTGATTTATGATGTAAATGTAGCCTATGGCGGTCACCCTTCACGCTTTTATGCGAATCTCGCCTTCCAGGAGATGGGCAGGAAGACGGGCGCCTTCGAAGGGATTATCAGCCGCGACCCCGCGGTATTTGAAAAGGAAAACCTGTCACAATTCGATGCGGTGTTCCTGAACAACACCGTAGGCAATCAATTCACCGATCCAAAACTCCGCCAGAACCTGCTGGAATTCGTCTATGGCGGCGGCGGCCTCATGGGCGTGCACGGCACTGCGGTCGCTTTCTGGAACTGGGACGGCAGCGGCGAAGACTGGCCCGAGTTCGGACGTATGCTGGGTGGACGCGGCGCCCGGCATCGCGAGGCGCAGGAACACTGTTTTATGAAAATGGATTCGCCCGGACATCCGTTAGTAGCATCGTTCCCAAAAGAGGGATTTGAACTCAGCGACGAGTTCTTCCGTGTCGGCGATCCCTATTCACGTGACCGGGTACGCGTACTTTTTAGCATTGACAATAGAAAAACAGACCTCAGCGCGAAGCCTCCAGAACGGGAAGATATGGACTACGCTGCGGCATGGGTTCGCCACTATGGCCGGGGGCGTGTATTTTATACCACGTTCGGCCACAATCCGTACCAGTTCTGGGATACCGCTATGTTACAGTTTTACCTGGCAGCAGCTCAGTTTGCCCTGGGCGATCTGGATGTGCCCACCATCCCAAGCGCCCGCCTGACGCCTGCCATCGCGGCACAGGAAAAACTCGGATGGCATCTGGGCATTGTTGCATACACCTTTCACAAATATACGCTTTTTGAAACCATCGAGAAGACGGACGAACTTGGGCTCGCCTACCTGGGTGGCCTGGACTTCCAAAAGGTGGGTGGTGGCATTGACAAGAACTTCAATGCCGACCTTACCGATGAAGAATTGAACTTCATCCGTATCAAACTGGATGATGCGGGTGTGCGCATGTTGACCTGCTTCTACTCCGTCATTCCCGGTGATGAGGACGGCTGCAGAAAGGTGTTCGAATTCGCCCGAAAGATGGGGATCCAAACTCTCATCTCCGAACCACCCCTGGAAGCCTTGGACACCATTGAAGGGTTCTGCAACGACTATGATATTGACCTGGCCCTCCATAACCATGATCAGAAGGCTTCGCCCAACTACTGGAGTCCCGAGGCTGTAATGAAGGTTTGCGGAGAACGCGGCCCGCACATCGGCGTCTGCGCCGATATGGGTTATTGGATGCGAAGCGGCATTGACCCCGTTGCTGCCGTCGGAATTATCGGCAATCGTCTCTTTGAGGTGCAAATGCACGACCTGAATGCGTTGAGCCCCGAGGGCCATGATGTACCCTGGGGCACAGGCGTGGGAAGGACGCGCGCCTTTCTCGAAGAGGTCTACCGCCAGGGAATCAAACCCCGAATGTTCGGGCTTGAATATTCCGATGACTGGCTCGACTCCATGCCTGAAGTTGAGGAATCCGCACGGTTCTTCGACAAGGTAACCCTGGACCTGGCGAAGTAACGCTTCGTAGGCGTACCTTCCCAGGTGCGCCGTATGGGGCTGATGATAAACCCTGGACCTG
>JAEAMG010001142.1_pt1 | contig 22285 bp, 12 predicted proteins | sample 8958741 | NCBI WGS metagenome assembly JAEAMG01 (sample SAMN16933256, study PRJNA681125) | bioreactor sludge metagenome | isolation source: anaerobic bioreactor treating anionic surfactant - SDBS | place: India: Bengaluru | collected 2019-02-28 | reverse complement strand
TCGCGCAAATGCCGCTGACCCCCAACGGCAAGCTCGACCGCAAGGGCTTGCCGCAGCCGGACGCGAGTCTGTTGCAACAAGCCTATGTCGCCCCGCAGAGCGAGTTGGAGCAGCAGATTGCTACGATCTGGGCCGAGGTGCTGCGCCTGCCGCAAGTAGGCCTGAACGACAACTTCTTTGAGCTGGGTGGTGATTCGATCATCTCGATCCAGGTGGTCAGCCGTGCTCGCCAGGCGGGTATTCGGTTCACGCCCAAGGACCTGTTCCAGCACCAGACTGTACAAAGCCTGGCCGGTGTCGCGCGCCAAGGCGTCGAAGGCGTGACGATCAGCCAGGCCGCGCTCAGTGGCGAAACCTTGCTGCTGCCTATCCAGCAAGCGTTCTTCGCCGATGAAATCGCCGAGCGTCATCACTGGAACCAATCGGTGGTATTGCAACCCCATGAACACCTCGACGCCACGACACTGACCCAGGCCTTGCAGGCGTTGATCGTGCATCACGATGCGTTGCGTTCGCAGTTCGTTAACGGTGCGGGTGGCTGGCAGGGCGTCTATCGCGGTGCCGAACAGCACCAGGCCGATGCCGTGCTGTGGCACCGCACGCTGCAGGACATCGACGAACTCGCGGCCTTGGGTGAAGAGGCACAACGCAGCCTGGACTTGGGCCATGGCCCGCTGATACGGGCGGTGCTGGTCGAGTTGGAGGGTGGCGCACAGCGCTTGCTGTTGGTGATCCACCACCTAGTGGTGGATGGTGTGTCGTGGCGGATCCTGCTGGAGGACCTGCAAACGGCCTGCCGTCAGCTCGCCCGTGGCGTTGCCGTGGCATTGCCGGCCAAGACCAGCTCCACCCGCGACTGGGCACGCCGCCTGCAGCAGTACGCCCAGGGCGATGCGCTGACCGGCGAACTGGCATGGTGGCAAGCGCAGTTGCATGGCGCCGAGGTCGACCTGCCAGCTGCCAGGCCGGGCGCCAGCTTGAGCAACCGGCATGCCGGCAGTGCGACCACGCATCTGGATACCACCCACACCCGGCGCCTGTTGCAGGACGCACCGGCGGCCTATCGCACCCAGATCAACGATGTGTTGTTGACCGCCCTGGCCCGAGTGATCGGGCGCTGGACCGGGCACGCGTCGACCCTGATCCGTCTGGAGGGACATGGCCGCGAAGATCTGTTCGACGATATCGACCTGACGCGCACCGTGGGCTGGTTCACCAGTCTTTACCCGGTCAAGCTGACGCCGGCCCTGACTCTGACGGACTCGTTGAAGGCGATCAAGGAGCAACTGCGCGCCATTCCCGACAAAGGCATCGGCTTTGGTGCCTTGCGTTACCTGGGGCAACCGCAGGTTCGTGAAGCCCTGGCGCGCGTGCCGCAGCCTCGCATTACTTTCAACTACCTGGGCCAGTTCGATGCCAGTTTTGATGACAGCGAGGAGCCGGGCCTGTTTGCGCCTTCCGGTGACGCTGCCGGGGCCGATCAAAGCCCTGAGGCGTCCTTGGGTAACTGGCTGGAAATCAACGGCCAGGTGTATGGCGGCGAATTGAACCTGACCTGGAGCTTCAGCCAGCAGATGTTCGACCCGGCCAGCATCCAGCAATTGGCCGATGACTATGCCGAGGAACTCAAGGCACTCATCGCGCATTGCTGCCAGCCAGAAAACATCGGTGCCACGCCGTCGGACTTCCCATTGGTGCGCTTGAGCCAGGCGCAATTGGATGGGCTGTCGTTGCCGTTGAACCGGGTCGAGGACATCTACCCGTTGTCACCGATGCAACAGGGCATGCTGTTCCAATCCTTGTATGGCCAGGGTTCCGGCGACTACATCAACCAGATGCGCGTCGATGTGCAAGGGCTGGATGTAAGCAGATTCCAGGCGGCCTGGCAGGTTGCCGTGGAACACCACGATATCCTGCGCACGGCGTTCCTCTGGCAGACCGAGCTGGAGCAGCCGTTGCAAGTGGTCTACAAGACGGTGCGGGTACCGTTGCTCGAACACGACTGGCAGCACCGTGCGGACCGCGCCGAAGCACTCGACGCACTGGCCGAGGCCGCCCGGGCCGAAGGCTTTGTGCTTGAGCAGGCCCCATTGTTGAGCCTGGTGGTGGTGCGTACCGGTGCCGACAGCCATCATCTGATTTACACCAACCACCACATCCTGATGGATGGCTGGAGTTCATCGCAGTTGTTCGGCGAGGTGCTGCAGCAGTACGCCGGCGAGGCCTTGCGCGCGCCGAACGGGCGTTACCGTGACTACATCGCCTGGCTGCAGGCACAGGACCCGGTCACCAGCGAAACCTTCTGGAAGGCGCAGCTGGCGGGGCTGCAGGAACCGACCCGGCTGTCGCGCGGTGCCAGGCGCGAGCAGAGTGTGTCCCAGGTCAACGGCATTCACCGGCTGGTGCTGGAGCAGTCGGCTACCGAGCAGCTCAAGGCCTTTGCCCAGCGGCACAAGGTCACCCTCAATACCCTGGTGCAAAGTGCCTGGCTCCTGCTGTTGCAACGGCATACCGGCCTGGACACCGTAGCGTTCGGTGCGACGGTGGCGGGACGTCCGGCCGAGCTGCCGGGCATCGAGCAGCAGGTCGGTTTGTTTATCAACACCTTGCCAGTGGTGGCGACGCCGAGCCCGCAGTTGAGCGTGGACGCCTGGCTGCAACAGGTGCAGGGGCAAAACCTGCGTCTGCGCGAGCAAGAACACACGCCGTTGTTCGACATCCAGCGATGGGCCGGGCTCGGTGGCGAAGCGCTGTTCGACAGCATCCTGGTGTTCGAGAACTACCCGGTGTCGGCGGCGCTGGAGCAGGGCGCCCCGGCGGGCCTGCGTTTCGGCGCGATGGACAGCCTGGAACAGACGCACTATCCCTTGACCGTATTACTGGCCATGGGCGAACGCCTGGCCGTGGAGTTCAACTACGACCCGGCTGCGTTCGGCGAGCAGGACATCGTCCATCTGGCCGAGCACTTCGAGCAGGTATTGCAGGCACTCACTCTGCCGCAGGTGGAGCGCCTGGCGGACCTGCCATCCCTGCCGCAGGCACAGCGCAAGCTGATCGTCGAGGACTGGAATGCAACGGCGCGCGAGTACCCGCTGTCACGCGGTGTGCACCAATTGATCGAAGATCAGGTCGCCCTGACGCCGCAGGCTCCCGCCCTGGTATTTGGCGCGCAGCGCCTGAGCTACGCCGAGTTGAACCGCCGCGCCAACCGCCTGGCCCATCGTTTGATCGAAGCCGGCGTGGGGCCGGACGTGCTGGTCGGCCTGGCGGTGGAGCGTTCCATCGAAATGGTCGTCGGCCTGCTCGCGGTGCTCAAGGCCGGTGGCGCCTATGTGCCGCTGGACCCGGAATACCCGCGTGAGCGCCTGGCCTACATGCTGGACGACAGCGGCGTGAAACTGCTGCTGACCCAAGCCCATTTGCTTGAGCAATTACCTATTACCCAAGGCCTGGAAACCCTGGTGCTGGGCGACGCCGGGTGCGAAGGCTACAGCGACGCGAACCCGGGCATTGCCCTGGACGGCGAAAACCTCGCCTACGTGATCTATACCTCGGGTTCCACCGGGCAACCCAAAGGCGCGGGCAACCGCCATTGCGCACTGACCAACCGCCTGTGCTGGATGCAGGAGGCCTACGCGCTGGATGCCCGCGACACCGTGTTGCAGAAAACCCCGTTCAGTTTCGACGTCTCGGTGTGGGAGTTCTTCTGGCCGCTGATGACCGGCGCACGCCTGGTGGTCGCCGCACCGGGGGACCATCGCGACCCGGACAAATTGGTCGGCCTGATCACGCGTGAACAGGTCACCACGCTGCATTTTGTGCCGTCGATGCTGCAAGCGTTCCTGCAGGATTCGAACGTGTCTTCCTGCGCCAGCCTGCAGCGCCTTGTGTGCAGTGGCGAGGCGTTGCCGGTGGATGCGCAACAGCAAGTGTTCGCCAAACTGCCGCACGCCGCGCTTTACAACCTGTATGGCCCGACCGAAGCGGCCATCGACGTGACCCACTGGACGTGCGTGGATGAAGGCCGGGACGCGGTGCCGATCGGCAAGCCGATTGCCAACCTGGGCTGCTATGTCCTGGACAGCCATTTCGAGCCGGTACCGGCCGGCGTGCTGGGTGAGCTGTTCCTGGGCGGCGTGGGTCTGGCGCGCGGTTATCACCGGCGTCCGGGCTTGACCGCCGAGCGCTTTATCGCGCATCCGTTCATCAAGGGCGAGCGCCTCTACCGTACCGGTGACCTGGCGCGCTACCGCCCTGACGGTGTGATCGAATACGCCGGGCGTATCGACCATCAGGTCAAGCTGCGCGGCCTGCGTATCGAGTTGGGTGAAATCGAAGCACGCTTGCTGGAGCACGAGTCGGTGCGCGAGGCGGCGGTGCTGGCGGTGGACGGCAAGCACCTGGTGGGTTACCTGGTCTTGCAGGCGCAGGGCGAGGGCTGGCGTGAAACCCTCAGTGCACACTTGGCTGTGCAGTTGCCGGATTACATGGTACCGACGCAATGGTTGCTGCTGGAACAGATGCCCCTGAGCCCCAACGGCAAGCTGGACCGCAAGGCATTGCCGAAGCCGGACACGCAGTCGACCCAGCGGTTTGAAGCGCCACGCACCGAGCTTGAACAGAACGTCGCCGCGATCTGGGCGGATGTGCTCGGTGTGGAACATGTCGGGATGAATGACAACTTCTTTGAATTGGGCGGTCATTCGCTGTTGGTGCTGATGCTCAAGGAGCGGATTCGCAAGGCCAGCGGCATCGGCCTTTCGGTCAGCCAGTTGATGCTCAACCCAACCGTGCGTGCGCAGGTCGGCTGCCTCGAAGGCACCACTCGCCGCTCGTTGCTGGTGCCGCTCAACAGCCGCACCGAAGGCACGCCGCTCTACCTGTTCCACCCCAGCTACGGTTCGGTGCATTGCTACAAGGCCATCGCCCTGGCGTTGCGTGAGCAGCGGCCGGTGGTCGGGGTGATCTGCCGTGCGTTGGCCGAGGAGGGCGCCGAAGTGCCGGCCTGGTCCAGCATGGTCGAGGACTACACCGCGCAATTGCTGGAGGCCCAGCCCGAAGGGGCCTTCCGCCTGGCGGGCTGGTCGTTGGGCGGCAACCTGGCGGTAGAGGTTGCTTATCACCTGGAACAGGCAGGCCGGCAGGTGGAGTTTGTCGGCTGGATCGATTCGTCGCCGCCGCGCTGGCTCACGCCGTACTGGGAAGCGGAAATCGTGACCGACGACAGCGAGATATCCGACAACGAACGGCGCGTGGACTTGCTCGGGGTGATGTTCCCGGCGTTTGCAGAGGCTGTCCATTCCAGCTGGCAGGACATGCAGGCCACCCACGCCGATGAAGACACGCAATGGGCACGCTTTGTCGAATGGGCCGAGGCCACCCTGGGTGGCGCCTTCCGCGACATCAGGCAAGCGCTGTTGGAGGGCAACGAAGCGCAGGTGTCCTGGGACGTCGACCGTACGTTGGTCAAGCGCATGGAGCAGGCTGACTTCAAGCCACTCAAGGCGCCTGTCAGTTGCTGGTGGGCCGCCATGAGCCGGGCCGGTCAGCACCGGGCGTTGATCGAAGCCAGCATGCAGCGGGTGATCGGCGAGGGCTGTGTGGTGCGATCGGTGGTGATTGAGGTGGACCATGAGCGCATCATCGACAACGCCGAATTTGTACGCAGCCTGGTGACGGCCATGGCGTAACCGTCGCTTGGACAGAAAGCCCCGGCTCACGTGGTGTGAGCCGGGGCTTTTTTGTGGGTGAGCTATGGCGGGAGGGGCGGCGAAGCATCGCCCATAAAAAACACCCTGGGCAGGCGGGCTGCGCAGGGTGTCTGGAGCTTGCCGGGGTTAGATCAGAAGTCCCAGCGGGTCGACAGCATCACGTTGCGCGGGTCGCCCGAGTAGGACGACGTGTAGAAGCCGATGTTGGTGTAGTAGCGCTTGTCGAACACGTTGTTGACGTTGATCGAGGCGGAGAGGTTCTTGCTGATCTGGTAGCGCGCCATGGCGTCGACCAGCCAGTACGGGTCTTGGGAGAACCGCTGAGTGACACTCTTGCCGCGGTTGTAGACATCCTGCCACGCCTCGCCTTGCCAGCGCGCACCGCCGCCGAGGGTGAGTTTGTCGAGGGCGCCGGTCAGCTTGTAGCTGGTGTAGAAATTGAGCTGGTCCTGAGGTTCCCAGGTGGAGAACTTCTTGCCATCGTCATCGCGGATCACCTTGTGGGTGTAGCCCGCCTGCACCTGCCAGCCTGGCAGCAGCTCACCGGAGATCTCGGCTTCATAGCCCTTGGTCTTGGCCTGGACGCCCATGTAGGCCCACTCGACAGGCGAGTTGGCCGGCATATTGTTGTTGTACTCGGTGTCTTCCTCGGCGCGATTGGACTCATGAATCTCGAAGTAGGCGAGGCTGGCATTCAAGCGGCCGTCATAGAACTCACCCTTCACACCCAGTTCATAGTTTTCCCCTTCGTCAGGCTCGACCATCTTGTTGTTGCGGTCGGGCCGCAGCTGCTGGGGCATGAAGATCGAGGTATAGCTGCCGTACACCGAGAAGTTTTTATTAAGGTCGTACACCACGCCCGCATACGGGATGAGTTTGCCGGTCTCGCGCGAGTCGTTGGTGCCGGTCAGCCGGTAGTCGGTCAGGCGCGAACCGAGCAACAGTGACAGGTCGTCAGTGAGGCTCAGGCGTGTCGAGAAGTAGACCGCTGCCTGACGTGTGATGTCGTCTTTCTCGGTAGCGGGGCCCCAATCCGGCTCCAGGCTGTCACCGTCCCATGAATAAAGAGGGAAGTCATTACTGTCCTTATAGGTCGCATTGAAATAGTCGTTGCCTTCCCAGTGCGAACGCGAGACCGATGCCCCCACCACCAACTGGTGCTCGCGACCGCCCAGGCTGAATGGCCCGGAGAGATAGAAGTCGCCGTTATTACTGATGGTCTTGCCGGTGTACTTGGCGGCATACACCGAGGCTCTGTCGGTGGAGTTTTGCTTTGGCGACGCGTAACCCAGCGGTGCGTTATAGCCATTGAGCTGGTTGCTGTAGTTGGCCTTGGCGATCCAGCCGTTATCCAGGGCGTGTTCCAGGGTGGCGAACACGCTGCGGCTGTATTGCCCCCAACTGCTCCACTTCGGGCCGTTGTTGTAGCCACGGTCAAAGCTGATCTCGTTGCCTGCACCATCGAACAACGAGCGGCTGCCGGACCAGCTCGAACCCTTGGGATCGCTGTCCTGATAGTCGGCACCGACGGTCAGCAGGGTGTCCGGCGACAGGTCGAATTCAAGGATGCCGTAGTAGACATTGGTCTTGCGTTCATAGTGGTCGATGAACGAATGCTTGTCCTGGTACACCGCCACGGCACGCCCGCGCACGTTGCCGCTGTCGGTCAGCGGGCCGCTCACGTCCAGCTCCGAGCGGTAGTTGTCCCACGAGCCGGCGCCCAGGCCCACATGCCCCTGGAACTCGGCGGTCGGCTTCTTGCGCACCAGGTTGATGGTGCCGCCCGGACCGCCGGCGCCCGTCATCAGGCCGGTGGTGCCCTTGAGGATTTCGACGCGGTCGTAGATCGCCATATCGCTCAGGGTCTGGCCGGCCGAGTAACCTTCGTTGCGGGTGGTCGGCACGCCGTCGTACTGGAAATTCTGGATCGGGAAGCCCCGGGAATAATAGTTGGTGCGCTCGCTGTCGAAGGTCGAGACGGTGATGCCCGGTGTGTGGCGCATCACGTCGTCGATGCCGTTCAGGCCGAAGTCGTCCATGGTCTGGCGGGTGACCACGGAAATCGACTGCGGCGTCTCGCGCGGTGTCAGCACCATCTTGGTGGCGGTGGCGATGGTGCCTGGAGTGTAGGAACCGGAGCCTTCAGTGATGGTGCCCAACTGGTTGGCGTTGATCTGGGTGGCGCCAAGTTCGAGGGCGCCGCTACCGGAGCTGGGCGCGTTGATGATCATCGAGCTGCCTTGCAGGCTGTAGCTGACGCCGGTCCCTCCCAGCAACTGCTCGATCGCCCGTACCGGGTCCATCTTGCCGCTGACTGCCTTGCTGTGCTTGTTTTGCACGGTTTCCGGGCTGTACAGGATTTGCAGGTTGGTCTGTTGGCCAAATACCTGCAGCGCAGTACTCAACGGCTGCGCGGGGATGTTCAATTCGAACTCTTGCGCCTGCACATAACCCGCCATCGACAGGCTGGCCGCCAGGGCCAGGCTATTGGGCAGAGCGTTGAATTTCAGGGCCCGCCGCATGGAAAGTGCGGTGCTCAATGGGCTGAGGGCAAGCCGTACTGGCATGGTGTTGTTTCTCTTTTTAAGTGTTGGCAGATGGGTACTTAATGCGGTTAATTCTCATTGCTGCATATGAGACGTTCGCACTCGCATAAACCGGAAAAAATTATGCGGGCTCCAACTCCGCAACGACTTTCCCTGCACTCAAGCGCACCAACTGGTCGGCAATATCGAAGTAGCGATCATCGTGGCTGATCACGATGATCGTCTTGCCCAGGCGCTTGAGGTCCGGCAACAGCTCGGTGTAGAACACGCGGCGGAAGGCCGGGTCCTGGTCGGCGGCCCATTCGTCGAACACCAGCACCGGGCGTTCTTCCAGCCATGCGTTGACCAGCGCCAGGCGCTTGCGTTGGCCGGTGGAGAGGTCGGTAGTACTGAATACACCGTCCTTGACGCTGACCTTGTGCGCGATTTCCAGGCGCTCCAGGTACTTGGCGGCGCTGTCCAGCGACTGGGTGGCGCTGCCCTGGACCAGGTCGTCGAACAGGTAGTAGTCGGCGAACACCGTGGTGAACAGCTGGCGATAGTCATCGCGCGCCGGGTCGGTCACCGTTTCGCCGTTGAGGCGGATTTCCCCGGCCTCGGGTTGGTACAGGCCCAGCAGCAGCTTGATCAGGGTGGTCTTGCCGCAGCCGTTCTCGCCGACGATAAACACGATATCGCCCTGCTTGATACTCAGGTTGATCGGCCCCAGGTGGAACGGCTGGCTGCCTTCCACCGGCGGCGGGCTGTAGCTCACGCCGCGTAACTCCAGGCTGTGCACCACCGGTGTCGGCGCTTCGCTGCCGTCCATCAGCAAGTGCGGTTCAGGGGAGGAGAAGCGCTCCGACAGTTCGGTGATGCGCGCAAACGCAATGCGCGCCTTGCCGATGATCGGCAGGTAACCCACAACGTGTTCCAGCGGGCCTTTCATGTACAGCAGCACCAGCACGAAACCGGTGATCACCGCCGGGTCCGGGTTCGGGTTGTAGGCCTGCATCGCCAGCGCCAGGCCGATGACCACGAAGAACAGCATTGAGCCGAAGGTCTTGGCGACGATATAGATGTTCACCGAGCGCACCTGGATATCGCTGATGCGGTCAGCGGTTTCCTGGATGCGGTGGGTGTTCATGCGGTAGCGCCGGGGCCGGTGGATACGCAGCTCCTTGGCGCCGGAGGCGATCGCCGAATAGTAGCGTTGCAGCTCATCTTCCTGGTCCCGGGCCTCGTCGAAGCCGCGAATGCCCTTGGCGCCGGCAATGAATTGCACGCTGCTGCCGATGATGATCGCCACCACCATCATCAGGAACATCGGCACCGACAGGTATGCCAGGTAGCCCAGGCAGCCCAGGGTCACCGTGGTTGCAATGGCCAGTGGGGTGAAGGCAAAGGAAAAGTCGCTGATGGTGTCGACGTCATGGGTCAGCACCGGGATCAGGCGGTGGGAGCGATACTGTTCGATCTGCTCGATGGGCGCCGACAGCACCTTTTCGCCGAGATCCTTGCGCAGGGCGGCGATGATCCGCTGGCCCACGTAGTTGGTGCCGATATCGGAGACGATCGAACTGGTCAGCGCCAGCACGCACAGCGCAGCGAAGCTCAGGATCACGCCCTGGGTCATGCCGGTGGAAGAGTGCAGCGCATTGTTGATCGTCGCCAGCAACAGCGTGATGGCCAGGCCACCCGCCATGCCCAGGGCGATGGAGACCGTCACGATGGTGCGAAACGGCCTGAGCAGTGCGAGCAAACCGTTGAAGGCGCCGCGCTTGGGGTCGGTCATAAGTACTTCCCGGAAAGTGAAAAAGAGGGGGCTGGGCACACAGACCCTTACCCATGACAAACGAAGTGTTGGCGCGACGATTTAGCTCGGTGTGCCCGGCGGTGCGGTTGGTGGATAAATTGACCGGCATCTGGTTCGTTCTTGTGGTGTAGGCGCACGCGTATTGGCGCGTGCCTGATCTATCCAGCGAGAGCGAAACAATGACGAAAAAGAATCTGGTGTACGTGTGGTCCCTGCGCAATGCCGCTGCCGATAAGGCCGGCCAGCCAGTGGCCTACAAGGACCACGAGCGCTACATGAAATCGGTGCTGGAGTTTCTGGTGGGATCGCTCAACGACACGTCCCTGGGCGACGCCTACAACCTGGTGGGCGTGGTGTATGACGACGATGAGCAGAGCCCGCGCGACCAGCAGTTGGTGGCCGACTATGGGTTTGCCTATAAACCGGGGCGCCAGTGGCTTTATCCGGCGGACTTGCAGGTGCAGGGCCACCTGGTCAACGACCTGCTGTTGAGCGTGCCGTCCACCTATCGCCGCCTGCCACGGGGCAGCGCCGAGCATATCGCCGGCAAGCAGGACTTCGAACGCCGCCTGCATGACACGCTGGTGGAGTTGAAGGCTGATATTGTGGTGCTGGACGGCCTGCTGGTGATCCTGGACGAGCTGGTGCGCCCCGGTGCGCCGTTTGCCCGTAGGATCATGAACATTCACCCCGGTATCACCCGTATCGAATCGCCTTACGAGCGCCGTGGGGCCTATGCGACCTGGAATGCGCTGTACGGTGCGCGTGGGTTGACGGTTACGGATTGGGTGACCAAGGCCACCACGCCATCCGAGCCCCTGTACCTGACCGGCGCCTCCTTCCACTACGTGGACAACGGCATCGACTCCGGCGAGGTGTTCCACGACGTACTCAAGACCGAGATCTCGCCGGACGACACCATCCTCGAACTGCGCTGGAACAACTTCAACAACAGCCTGTTCCCGGCGCTGCATGAAGGTTTGGAGTTGTTGGCGCAGAAGGGGGTCTAAGCCGCGCACGATTTGACTGTGGGAGGGGGCTTGCTCCCGATGACGGAGTATCAGTCAATGGCGATGTCGACTGCCGCACCCCATCGGGAGCAAGCCCCCTCCCACATTAAATCCCGTCAGCTTTAGAGATCGCGCACTACCCTGAAGCCAATCCAATCCCCCCGCGTTTGCGGGTAGATGTTGTTGCGGTTGCCCGAGCGTGAAAACACCGGCGCTTCGCCCCAGTCATTGCCACGAATCTGGTAACCCTCGCAGTTCGGCTCCATCCACGCGCTGCCATCCGTCGGTGCGCCGACATAGTTGGGGTGCTCGCAGTCGGCCACCCGCTCATAGACATTGCCATGCATGTCGTACATGCCAAACGCATTCGGCGGGTAGCTGCCTACCGGCGAAGAATAGCTGTACCCGTCCGCCGGCCCGTAGGTGTTGGCATGCTCGGCGATGCTGTAGCCCTTGCCCTCGTCGAACGGGAACGGGAATGGCCCGGTGGAGCCTGCGCGCGCGGCGTATTCGCGCTGGGCTTCGCTGACCATGTGGTACTGCTGGCCGGTCTTTTTCGACAGCCATGCCACGTAGTTCTTGATGTCGTCCATGTCCATGCACACTGCCGGCTGGCGCGGGCCCTGGGGGTAGCGCGGCTTGCTGGCGATGCATTCGCGGCCGGGGCGGGTGTCGCCGTCGGCGATCTTCACGCCGGTCTGGCGGATATAGCTGTCCCATTCGCCGGCGGTGATCTGGAAGCGGCTCATGGCGAACGGCTTGGAGAAGGTCACGTCATGCATCGGGCCTTCGTCCGGCTCGCGGCCGACTTCATCTTCCGGCGTGCCCATGGTGAACGTGCCCGCTGGCAGTACCACCATTTCCGGGCAGTCCTTGCAGTCCTTGAACACTTTGCCCGGTTGCGGTGCGGCAGCCTGGGCCAGGCCTGGCAGCAGCGCGCCGCAGAGGGCGGTCAACGCCAGGGCCGTCAGGGGTTTGAGTCGAAATGGAGTCATGTAGGCCTCGCGTGCAAAGGGGAAAGGAGGGTCACAACCGCTGGCTGAGCAGGGTCATGAAGCGCTGGATTTCGTCGGTGTTGTTGAGCAGGCCGGGTGCTGTGCGGATTACGGGGCCGACATCGCGGTCCACCGCGTCGATCACCACGCGGTTTTTCTGCAGGTAGGCCGCCACCGCATCACTGTCCTGGTCCTTGACCCGGAAGAAGGTAAAGCCTGCGGACAGTTCGCGGCTGCGCGGCGTGACCAGTTCGATCCGCGGATGCGCCAGCAACTGGTCCTTGAGTTCGGCGTTCAGCGCATGGATGCGCGCCTGCACCGGTGCCTTGCCCAGTTGCAAATGCAGCTTGAAGGCCTCATCCGCCGCCCAGCGATGCTCGAAGGCGTGATAGCCGCCGGGGGTCATGATGGTGGCGAAGTCCTTGTCTTCGGAGAAGGTCGGCACCATGGGTGTGACGTACTTGTTTTCGGGGTTGCGCGCGCAGACCAGCCCGGTGCCGCGCGGACCGAACATCCATTTGTGGGTGCCGGCGATAAAGAAATCGCAGTGCATGTCGGGGAAATCGAGGTTTTCCACGCCGAAACCATGCACGCCGTCCACCACATAGAGCATGCGGTCCTTGTCGTCGCGGTTGCGGTTGTGCTCATCCACCAGTTTGCCGATCTCGCCGATGGGCAGTTTCACACCGCTGCCGGACTGGACCCAGGTCATGCCCAGCACGCGGGTGTTGGGGCGGATATTGCGCTGGATGTTTCCCAAGACTTCGTCGGCAGAGACCTGGCTGGCACGCTCGAACAGTGTGATCCGGCGTACCTGGGTACCTTCCTTGAGCACGCGAAAATCCAGCACGTTCTGGGTGGCGTAATGCTCATGCACGGTGGTGAGGATTTCCTGGTCCGGGCGCACCTTGAGCCCGCCATAGATCATCGCCAAGCCTTCGGAGGTGCTGCCGGTGAGGGCGATCTGCGGCGGGGTGGCCTTGAGGTAGCGGCCGGCCCACTCGCGTACCTGGCCTTCGCGTTTCCAGGTTTCCTCCCGGTCCCAGTCCATGGCGAGCCCTGGGTTGCGGTCAATCTGCAGGCGGTAACGCTCAATGGCTTCGCGCACCGGCCTGGGGTGCGAAGCCACCAGGAAATTGGAGAAGTGCAGGTAATCCGGATCCTGGTTGAACAACTGCTTGAACCCCGTCCATGGGTCATCCGTTGTGTTGGCAGCCAGTGCTTGCGGGAGGCGTGCAGCGCCCAATGGCAGGCTGGCGGCGAATACCCCTGCCTGCTTGAGAAACGTACGACGGTCGGTCATGGACTTGCTTCTAGGTGATTAGCGGTTGGCCAAGGGTTTGGCGGCTTTTTGTACCTGGTCCCAGACCCGCAGGAAGTTGCCTCCCCACAGCTTGGCGATGTCGGCTTCGGAGTAGCCGCGCTGGATCAGTTCGGCGGTGACGTTGCGGATTTCGCCGACGTTGTTCCAGCCGTCGAGGCCGCCGCCGTCGTTGAAGTCCGAAGCGATGCCGACGTGATCGATACCGATCTTGCGCACGGTGTAGTCGACGGCGTCGCCCCAGTCCTTGAGCGTGGCCTTGGGCTCTTCTTCAAGAATGCCGTACAGCCCCTGGGCGTACTGGCCGAACTTCTGTTCCGGCCATGCCGCGATGATTGCGTCCCCCGGCATCAGGGCCATGGCCAGGTTGGGCAAGGGCGGCAGGTCGAAACGCGCCCGCAGGGTATTGAGCTTGTCCTGGGTCGGCTGGCTCAGGGGGCGTATATAGGCGGGGAAGCCCACCACCTGCACCACGCCGCCGCTGTTCTTGATCAACTGCAGCTCCTTGTCGCTGAGGTTGCGCGGGATGTCGACCGATGCGCGCGGTGCCGAGTGGGACGCCACCATCGGCGTGCGACTCAGTTGCGCGACTTGCTCCAATGCCTTGGTCGACATCTGCGACACATCAATGATCACCCCCAGGTCATTGAGGCGATGCACGGCCTGCTTGCCGATGTCCGACAGGCCTTCGAGCGCGTCGGTGGAGTCATTGAAAAACGGCAGCGGGCGTGATGAGTCGGACCAGGCGTTATTGCCGATATAACTGAAGCCGAACATGCGCATGCCGCGTGCCGCCCACAGGTCCAGCTGATTCAGGTCATTGCCCAGTGGGTAGGCGTTGAGCATGCTGATAAAGATCGCGAACTTGCCTTCGCCATGCAGGCGCCGAAAGTCATCCGGCGTATAGGCGATCCCGACTTGGTTGGGGAAATCACGCACCATGCCGGAGATGATCTTGTAGCGCACTTCCTGCTCGTGGCGTGCTTCCTCGACAAAGCCGTCAGTGGGCTTGTGCGGCGCGTTGGGGCCATTCCAGATTTCCGGCCAGCCGAAAATCGTCAGGGCTGCGCCAGACAAGCGCCCGCGTGCCGCCTTGACCAGGTCGAACTGGCCGCTGCCGTCCTTATCCGCCTCGTTGCCGGCGGTGCCGAAGTCCATGGGGACAGTGATATGGCTGTCGAACGACAGCAGGCGGTCCTGCATTTCATTGGCCTGCTTGATCACTGCCAGCGGGTAGCCGGCATTGCCCTTGAACCAATGATCCCAGGCCAGGAAGCCTGCGCCGGCACCGATGGCCAGTGCCAGCGGCAAGCCGATGTACAGCGCCTTTTTCGAACGTGGTTTTGTCATTGCCATCTCAGTCAGTTGAGGCCTTCGCTATCAGGGAAGAACGAGTGATGGGCGGGGAAATTTAGGCGCCGGTAGCGGTGCGGTAAATTTCCCCGGCCTGCAAACGTTCTAGCTCTGATAAAGCCGTTTCCTAAGGTAGACAATGACCATCTCTCGACGTGGGTTCATCGCAGGCCTGGCGCTGACCGGCGCGGCTGTACCGGCCGCCTTTTATGCCCATCGCGAGTTGACGCGAGAAGAAGAATTGCCCATCACCCCCGGCGAAGCCACGGTGGACCTGGCCGACACCGCCGGGCAGCATTTGGCCAACACCTTGCGCGGGGTGTGGAGCCTGCGCCTGGAAGGCCGCGACGCCGGCCTCAAGGGCTTGCCAGTGCAAGGCCTGGAGCTGCTGCTCGACATCGCCCCCCGTGGCCGTGGCCTGCGCGGCTACCTGGACACCGCTGCCAACCTGCGCGGCGAAGGCGAACCGCGCTACCGCGTGCTCGGTGACCTGCTGACGGGCGAGGGCGCCTTGCTCTACTGGCGCCTGATCGACCGCGACGCGCTCGACGGCAGGCCCGCCTATGAGTTCAAGATGACCCTCGATGAAGTCTGGGCCGACTTCGGCAATGCCGGCAGCGGCACCCTCAGCGGGCAAATCCTCGACCTGGATCGACCCCTGGCCCTGACCGAGCGCGACCACCGCTTCGTCGCCCACAAACAGCTGTTTCCCGAAGCCCGCCAACGCATCGGCCTCAACCCGACCCTGCTGGCCTGGCTGATTGCTCCTGAGCACCGCCTGTTTCACCAGCTATGGCACGCCACCCGTGACCAGTGGCACAAACTCTCCGAAGCAAAACGCGACGCCCTGCGCGGCATCGGCTGGCAACCCGGCCCGCGCGGCAAGGAGCGCGACGCCCGTGGCAAGCTCAAAGACCGCAACGGTTCGGGCATCGACTTCTTCTTCATGCACCGCCATATGCTCGGCACCGCGCGATCCATGCAGGACTTGCCCTCGTGGCCAGCATTCCCCGAACCGCAACCGGCGCTGGAACGCGATCGCCTGGGCTTCCTGCGTTACTTCGACAACCACGACGGCTTCGCGCTGCCGCCCACCTGGTCGGAGCCGGATGACAGCGAGTACACCCAGTGGGTCGCCGACATCAAGGCCGCCGAGACTTACCACAGCAACTTCCAGGTCTGGGAATCCCAATACCGCGACCCGCGCTACCTGGCCAAACGCACCCTGGGCCAACTGGGTTCGGAAATGGAGCTGGGCCTGCACGACTGGTTGCACATGCGCTGGGCCTCGGTGCCCCGCGACCCGTCCAACGGCGCCCCGGTGCCCCTGGCCCGCGACCCGGCAGACTTTGCTGCGCGCTGGTACGCGGCCGAAAACGACTTCCTCGGCGACCCGTTTTCATCCCACGTAAACCCGGTGTTCTGGCACTTCCACGGCTGGATCGACGACCGCATAGAAGACTGGTACCGCGCCCACGAACGCTTCAACCCCGGCGAAGTCAGCCGCCTGGAAGTCAACGGCGTGGCCTGGTTCGCAACGGGACGCTGGGTCGAAGTCGGCGACCCCTGGCTGGGCCCGGACACCCATGGTTGCAGCACCACCCCGGGGTTGCAGATGGGCCGGTCGATGGAGATGGACCCGGAGACCATGAAGCTCGCATTGCGCATCACCTTCGGTGCCGAGGATGACGCGCTGCTGGGCTTGTTCAAGCGCGTGCCGAAGCGGCCTTGGTATGCGCGGCATTTGAAGGTGAAGGCGCGAGAGGCTTGAGCGTTTGGCGTGGCACGACGCCGGTGCACTTGGCCAACGCTTGCTGCACGTCTGCCAACAGGTCGGCAACGTCCTCAAGCCCGACCGATAAACGCACCAGCCCTTCGCTGATGCCGTGGTGCGCGCGTTCTTCAGGGGTGTAGGTGCTATGGGTCATGCTCGCCGGGTGCTGGGCCAGTGACTCGGCGTCGCCCAGGCTGACGGCGCGGGTGAACAGTTTGAGGGCATTCATGAAGCGTCGACCGGTGTCGATCCCGCCCTTGAGTTCGAAGGCGATCATGCCGCCGGCCTGGCTCATCTGCCGCGCCGCCAATTCGTATTGCGCGAAGCTGCGCAGCCCCGGATACGTCACCCACTCCACGGCCGCATGCGCCTGTAGGGCTTCGGCCACGGCCTGGGCGTTGCTGCAATGGCGGTCCATGCGCAGGGCCAGGGTCTTGAGGCCGCGCATCAACAGCGAAGCGTCCTGGGGCGACATCACCGCACCGGTCAAGTCCTTGAGGCCTTGCAGGCGAATGCGCTGGGCCAGGGCCTGGTTGCTGACGGCAATGCCGGCGGTGATGTCGCCATGACCGCTGAGGTATTTGGTGGCCGAGTGCACCACCACATCGGCGCCCAGTTCCAGGGGGCGTTGCAGGTAAGGCGTGCAGTAGGTGTTATCGACCACCACGGTGACGTTCGGCTGTTGATGGGCGAGGGCGGCCACGGCGGCGATGTCCACCAGTTGCAGGTTGGGGTTGGCCGGGGTCTCGCAGTAGATCATGCGGGTGGCGGGGCTGAGCGCCGCTTGCAGGGCGGCCAGGTCGGTGAGGTCGACGTGGCGCACCTTGATGCCGAACTCGCCGATACCGTGATGCAGCAGGGCGAAGGTGCAGCCGTAGAGCGTCTGGCTGACGATCACCTCATCGCCTGGGCGCAGCAGGGTCCAGAATGTCGCGGCAATCGCGCCCATGCCGGAACTGAACGCTACCGCTGCCTCGCCGTTTTCCAGGGTGGCCATGCGTGATTCCAGGAGCGCCAGGGTCGGGTTGGAAATGCGCGTATAGAAATGACCGCTGGCCTCACCGGCAAAACAGGCGGCGCCGTATTCGGCAGTGGGGAACGCAAAGGTGGCCGACAGGTAGATCGGCGGCACGAGCGCGCCATGGTGGTCCTTGGGGTCGTAGCCGTGGTGGATGGCACGGGTGGAAAAGCCGAATGCAGTGTGTTTATTGTTCATGTCGGGCGCTCCTTATTTCCTACAATGCTATGCTTATAATCACGGCTGGATGTTCCAAACTTTGCCGACAAATTCCCTGTCTCGGGATGAAAAAACACTAAAAACAATGAATAGAGGCAAAACATGCCCGTCACGCTGGATCGCACCGACAAAGCGTTATTAAACGCCCTGCAAGGCAATGCCCGTTTAACCGTGGCCGAGCTGGCCGACCGCGTGTCCCTGACCACTTCACCGTGCTGGCGACGGGTCAGGAACCTGGAGGAAAGCGGGGTGATCAGCGGCTACCAGGCGATCCTCTCGCCCAAGGCGCTGGGGTATGGGGTGACGGCGTTTGTCAGCATCATGATGGAGAGCCACACCCAGGAAATCGCCCGGGCGTTCGAGCAACGCTTATTGGATATTCCGGAAATCGTGGCGTGTCATAACGTATCGGGGCGCTATGACTTTCTGCTGGAAGTGGTGGCGAAGGACCTGGAGTCGTTCGGCGAGTTTGCGCGGGAGGTGTTGCAGACGCTGCCGTGCGTCAAGGAGATCTATTCGAGTTTTTCCTATAAATCGGTGAGGCCGTTGCGGGTGATTCCATTGCCGGGTTGATCGCACACCGCTCCATTGGTCACCTGTTCTTCCCCGCAATTGGCTATTTCTCCCCTACGGCCCGGTGGCTAACCTAGCCACCACTTCCCACCGTTCCGGAGTTCCTCATGCAAGCCCGTACCGATTTCTACACTGCTTCCCCAGAAGCCATGAAAGCCATGCTCGCCCTGGAAGCCGCCGTCGGCAAACTCTCCATCGAGCTGCCACTGCTGGAACTGATACGCCTGCGTGTGTCGCAGATCAACGGCTGTGCGTTCTGCCTGGACATGCATACCGCCGATGCCCGCAAGGGCGGCGAGACCGAGCGTCGCCTTTACACCCTGTCGGCCTGGCGCGAAACGCCGTTCTTCACCCCGCGTGAACGCGCGGCATTGGCCTGGGCCGAGAGCCTGACGCTGCTGAGCCAGACCCACGCGCCGGACGCAGACTTCACGGCGCTCGCCGCCGAGTTCAGCCCCCAGGAGCAAGTCGACCTGAGCGTGGCCATCGCCACCATCAACAGCTGGAATCGCCTCGCGGTAGGGTTTCGCAAGATGCCTAAATAAGAAGGTTGAAGACGGCTCTTTGTGGCGAGCGGGCTTGTCCCGCGTTGGGCTGCGCAGCAGCCCCAAAACCAGGCGCAGAGGAGTGCCTGATACACCCCTCATTCGTCTTTATCAGGGGCGCTTCGCACCCCAACGCGGGACAAGCCCGCTTGCCACAGAGGTCCCAGTTTGCTGCGCGACAGCGCTACTTCGAAGAGGTAGTGGGACCTCCCTCTCCACAGGGGTAAGTGTCAGAAGTTCACCGAAGCACTCAGGCGCGCCGTCAGTGGCGCGCCCTGGAACAGATAGTCATCGCCCATGTACTCGCCCGCGTCGCGCCAGTAGCGCTTGTCGAACAGGTTGTCGACGCTCAGGCGCAGCACCGTCTCGTAGCCGTCGACCTTGGTGGTGTAGCGGCTGCCGACGTTGACCACCGCATAATCTCCCACCTCCACATTGCCGCTGCGGTTGGCGTACTTCTTGGCGCTGTATTGCACGCCGCCGAGCACGGCTAATCCATTCACCCACGGCAACGCATAATCGGCGTACACACTGGCGCGCAGCTTGGGCACGTTGATCGCCTGGTGCGCTTCGTATTCCGGCGTGCCGCTGCCGTTCACCCGTGCACGAATCGCCGCCACGCTGGTGGAAATCTGCAGGCGGTCGGTGGCCCAGCCGTTGGCCGACAGTTCCACGCCGGTGTTCTTCTGCTCGCCCTGTTGCACATAGGTGAAGGCACCGGGGCCCTCTGGCCTGGCGTACTGGTAGGCCTGGCGCGTCTGGAACACAGCGGCGGCGAAGCTGATGCGGCGCCAGTCGTATTTCACCCCGGCTTCGATTTGCCGCGAGGTGGTCGGGGCCAGGGTTTCATCGGCGTTGCTCGCAAACCACGGTGCGGTGCCGCCCAGGGACAGGCCTTTGCTGTAGCTGGTGTACAGCGAGATGTTTTCCACCGGTTTGTAGATCAATGCCGCCTGGGGCAGGAACACGTATTGCTGGGTATGGCGGGCCTGGTCGCCCGTGACGCCGTCGAAGGCTTTTTCATCCAGGCGCACTTCGCGACCGCCGAGGATGGTTTGCCATTGCTCGTTGAAGCGGATGCGGTCGGTGACGAACAGGCCGTACTGGCGGCTGTCGAGGGTGCGATGGCTGTCGTTCAACGGTTTGTCGGTGGGCGTGAACGTCGGCGCATCATCGTCGATATTGGTCGTACCGATGTACTCGTTGACGGCCTTGCGCTTGTCGATCACCCGGCGAAATGCGCTGGTGCCGAAGGTCAGTTCATGGCCGATGCCTGCGGTGTCGAACAAGCCGGTCATCGCCGCCTGGACTTCATCGTCACGGCGGGTGTCGTCGGGGCTGCGGTAGTCGTAGACGTCGTAGTTGCCTTCGGGCGTGAAGTGGTTGCCGACCCCGCTGGTGTCGCCGCCCCAGGCAAACGAACTGTAGTCATCGATCACCACCTTGCTGCGCGCGGCGCTGACGCTGCCTTTCCACTGGTCGCTGAAGCGGTATTCGAACCGGCCGTTGAGGTTCAACGCGTCGATGCCGACTTGCTTGGAACCGCTCTGGTGGCCCAGCAGTTTTTTCGGCGAGGCGCCGTTGGGCACCTCGGTGCCGCCCAGCAACTGGTAGCCCGGCACCGAGCGTTGTTGCTTGTTCTGGTATTCCGCGTCGAGTTGCAGCACGGCGTCGGGGCTGATGTTCCAGTCGAAGGCCAGGGACACAAAATCGCGCTGGCCGTTGGCGTGCTCCACGTAGGAATTGAGGTCTTCGTGGGCGACGTTGGCGCGCAGGCCGAATTGCTGCTCGCTGCCAAACCAGCCGCCGACGTCGGTGGCGATATAGCCACTGCCGCGGTCATCGGTGGACACCGTCACCGAGCGCACATCCTCCGGGCGCTTGGTCACGTAGTTGATCACGCCGCTGGGCTCGGAAATCCCGCTCTGCAAACCGGCCAGGCCCTTGAGCACTTCCACTTGCTGCTTGTTTTCCAGGGCGACGTTCTGCTCGCCGGTGATGGTGCGCCCGTTGATCTTGTAGCTGCTCGCCGCATTCAGCGAGAAGCCGCGCACCACGAAATTTTCGTAGTAGCCGATGGGCGCGTAGCTGTCGCCCACCGAGGCGTCGTTGCGCAGCACTTCACTGAGCAGGCGTGCTTGCTGGTCCTTGAGCATGGCGGCGTTGATCACCGTGATCGAGGCCGGGGTGTCCAGCAGCGGCGCCTCATTGAAGCCGCCGACCGAGGCGGTGTCTGCGCGATAGCCGGACTCGTCCTGGCCCTGGACCTGCACCGCCGGCAGTTCGACCTGCGCCGCCCAACTGTTGCCGATACCGCCGCTGAGCAGCAGGCCGAGAGCGAAACGTGTACTGACGACGGGACGAAAACGCAAAACCATGGGGCAGGGCCTTAAAGCGCAGGGCGAGGGGCGCATAAGCTAGGCATAACGGCCAGGTTTTACAAGCGTCCGGTACGGGGGCGTGCGCTGAGACAGGGCGTCTCAACGCCTACACCAAACCCTTTGCGCCTCGACAGCCCGTGCAGGCACCTGCGATAGACAACGCTCTCTCATCGTTGCAGGAGATTGTCATGAGTATCGCTGGAAAAGTTGCGCTGGTGACCGGCGCGGGGCAGGGCATTGGTCGGGCCATCGCCCTGCGCCTGGCACAGGACGGTGCCGACATCGCCCTGGTCGACATCAATGGCGCCAAGCTGGAAGCCGTGGCCGCCGAAGTCGTGGCCCTCGGGCGCAAGGCCTCGGTGTTTATCGCCGACGTGTCCAAGCGCGACCAGGTGGTGGCGGCGGTCGAGCATGCACATCAGACCCTTGGTGGCTTCGACATCATCGTCAACAACGCCGGGGTCGCGCAGATCGACTCGCTGCTGGACGTCAGCCCGGAACAGGTCGAGCGTACCCTGGGTATCAACGTGCAGGGCGTGTTGTGGGGCATCCAGGCCGCCGGCAATAAGTTCAAGGCGCTCAAGCAGAAGGGCAAGATCATCAATGCCTGCTCCATTGCCGGCCATGAAGGTTTTGCGCTGCTGGGCGTGTACTCGGCCACCAAGTTTGCCGTGCGGGCCTTGACCCAGGTGGCGGCCAAGGAACTGGCGAGTGCGGGGATCACGGTCAATGCCTACTGTCCGGGCGTGGTGGGCACCGACATGTGGGTGGAGATCGACAAGCGCATGGCCGAGATTACTGGCGCCGAAGTAGGGGCGACGTATAAGAAGTATGTGGATGGGATTGCCTTGGGCCGTGCGGAAACGCCGGAGGATGTGGCGGGGTTGGTGGCCTACCTGGCCGGGCCGGATGCGGATTACATGACCGGGCAGGCGCCGTTGATCGATGGCGGGCTGGTTTATCGCTGATCCCTCAAGGCCTACGATGTTAAATGTGGGAGGGGGGGGGGGGGGGGGGGGGGGGGGGGGGGGGGGGGGGGGGGGG
>JAEAMG010001139.1_pt1 | contig 22325 bp, 15 predicted proteins | sample 8958741 | NCBI WGS metagenome assembly JAEAMG01 (sample SAMN16933256, study PRJNA681125) | bioreactor sludge metagenome | isolation source: anaerobic bioreactor treating anionic surfactant - SDBS | place: India: Bengaluru | collected 2019-02-28 | reverse complement strand
AGAGGAAGATGGGTCAATGAAGCCTGCTTCGCAATTTTGCCGCAATGGAAAACAACACACCTGCGGCGAGCAGGTTCACGGCGATACCCCAAACCAGCAGCGGGCGATAGATTTCCGGATAGTGCAGTGACTTATCGCCCGTAGCGAAATCTAACAAGATGCGGGGACAAGCGACCAGGGGTGAAACGATCATGCCCGCATAGTACAGGACAGTGTTTTCCCCATCGTTCGCCACTATCCCAAGCAACGGGGCCGCCAACCACAGCAACGCAATCACAAGGGGAAACAAATAGGCCTTCCTGCCGAACCCGCCCATCAGAAAAAACTCATAGAACCCGGCAAAACAGGCCACCTGGGCCAAAACGAATCCGCAGAACAGGGGAAGAAACCACGCGAACCCGCGAACCGGGTGGCCTTCATAGGCGCCGTGCAGCAGCAGCCATACCGGCACCATGGCGAGCAAGGTCAGCAGGGCATAGCCGACAAGCCAATGCCGGAGGGACGTGTGCTCGGAAAGAAGAACGTGCGGCCACCGTTCCTGCCGGTTTTCAGAGTCCAGGTAGTATCCCCACATCACAGTACGGTAATGGGGACTGGTGTTAAGAATCAGGACGATTCCTGAAAAGAGCGTAATCGGAACCAACAACAACACAAGCATGGGCATCATGGGAAGGGCCCGCGCATTATTGAACAGTTCCGCCACGTAAAAGCCATATACAATTACCGCTGCCGTGTAGGCCTGGGCCTTGGAGAGCCGATTCCGTTCGGGATAGCGCATCTGCCGTACGGCCACCCAGGTCCCGAAACACAGCAGGGGCACATGGGCCGCGAGCTGCAGGCCGAATGCGGCCGCCAGGGGAATCCGGCCATCCGCCTGGCTAATGGCGGACAACTCCCTGAGTGCAAAATCGAAATCCAAAATCGTGTAGGGCACAACGGCATGAAAAGTAACGGAGTAGGAGGACGGGGTAACGTCAAACAATTGAGAGACATATATCGCCGCACATACGATGGACACTATCCCGAATAGATTGGCAATAGTTCCGTTTTGTGTCTTAAGCACCTCCTCCCGTGTTATCAGGGTGATATTCATCAGCATCTGGCCGGCGACCAGGGCACCAAGAAATATAGCGCATTCATAAAACACCATGTCCATAAACGGCAGTCCGAGTACCACGCCGGCGGTAATTATCGCGGGCGCCAGGACCAGGGCAAGGATCCACTCCAGAGACGCTCCGCCGATCAGCAATCCTGTGACCAGGCCCGTCCTGCTTTGCGGGGAGAGCCGATGCAAATCGAGGGTCCCGGAAAGTCTTTCCCGGGCCGTCATCGTTGCAACTTGCGCGATACCTATAAATAACACCAAACCCTGGATAAGGTAAGTGGTAAACAACATGCATGCAACAGGGTCCGGAAATAATAACCGACCGTAATTCATGGACAAGAGCGCCGCAACCACCAAAGATGCAGCCAGCAAAACCAGTTCGCGCAGAAACGAGTTGGGCTTGAACCGCGATTTGAAACAAGCCAGCAACAGGGCATTGTGGTCTATCGAGAAAACAGGCTTCATGAAACCTCCTTGCCGCCAATCTGGAGAAAGAGGGACTCCACATCGTCCCGCTCGCACCAGAACTCGGAAACGCGGGCGCCGGCTTCATGGAGCGCCACCAGTAACGCTGCCGCCGCGTCCTTATCCCCGGAGAAACGGGCCCTGTAGAGACCACCGATCTCCTCCGGTTGGAGCCCGCTGATACCCGGCCAGGTTTCAAGGAGCGTCAGGGCCGATTCGACTGGCGGAAGTATCTGTATGTGCAGCCGATTTTGGGAATGCAGGGCGGTTCGTATTTCCTCCAAGGTTCCCGATACCAGGATCCGTCCCTTTTCCATGACCGCCAGAGCGGTGCACAACGAATCCATCTCGGACAGGATATGGCTTGATATCAGGACGGCCGTACCGTTTTCCGCCTTTTCCTTTAAGATTTCACGCAGGTCAATCCGGCCGAGCGGATCCATGCCGCTGGCAGGCTCATCCAAAAACAAAATGTCCGGTTCCGGTAACAGTGTTTTGGCGAATACCAGCCGTTGCCGCATGCCCCGGGAAAGATCGTGTATCCGGTCATTCCATTTGGTGTGCAGATTGACCCGTTCGGCCCAGTACTTACAGCGCTGAATCCGGTCCCGTCGGGGAATGCCATAAGCGGCGGCAAACACCTCCAGATATTCCGAAACCATCAATTCCTCGTAGACGGGAGAAAAATCGGGCATATACCCCAGGCGGCGCCACCCCTCTTCCGGCGCGCGCGACATATCCACGCCCCCAAGAACCACCCGCCCGCGGACCGGTTCGATAAGCCCGACGGACGCCTTGATTAAAGAAGTTTTACCCGCACCGTTGGGTCCCACCAGCCCCAGAATCTCCCCGGAACGCACCGCAAGGTCAACGTTGTTAACGGCAATAAGCCTGTCATAGTCCACGCGTAATTCTGTAATGCTGATCATGCGTCCTCCTCATGAGGCGTTATTAATATACTAGAGTATAATAGACCATGTCATGGGAAATATCAAATAAGCATAGGTGCATATGGGCACCTTTTCTACAACGGCGGACTGAAAGTATTGCAGAACCTGATGAATGCGCACCGGCATTGCCGGTGGGTTATCTTCAATGTATTCAGCGGACCAAGTCCTCCATGAAACGACACTGATGATGACGGGAGTAAAATTCTTCCGCAAAGGAAAGCCTGTTTGGATGTATAATTGGAGGCAGATAAAAAGCTTCAGTTTTATTACGTAATAGCGCAGTGCAAAGCACAGATCGGCTATTCTCAAGCACATTAAGGAGCGTCCGGGAAAAGGAGTATAGGTCTCCTGCATCTGTGACGGAAGACATATGAACCCTATAAAACGTTTTTTAATTTCATGTCTTGCTTCGACCATTTTTATGTTCCCTGCCGGCGGGTTGGTCATAAACGAATTTATGGCCTCGAATGCAGCCTATATGTCCGATGGCGATGGGGATTACGAGGACTGGATAGAACTCTATAATCCCGGAGAGGAAACAATTTATCTGGCCGGTTACTATCTTTCTGATGACGAAGACAATCCTTTCAAATGGCAATTCCCTGCGGGAAATGAGAATGTGGCCCCCCATCTCTATTACCTGATATGGACCTCGGGAAAAGACACCTCAGACCGGGAGAATATGGTTCATACCAACTTCAGCATCAGCGTAAAGGGAGAGGTGCTGCTTTTGTCAGCGCCGGATGGAACGCTTGTTGACATGGTGTCTCCCGTGCAGTTGGCCCAAGACATTTCTTATGGGCGATACGGGGATAGTGAAGACACCTGGATGTTTTTCAAGGAACCGACACCTTGGGGAGCCAACATTACGCAAGCGTACAACGGCATAGTAAGCCCCCCCCGCTTCTCCCATGAATCCGGGTTTTATACCGAAGGCTTTTCGCTGGAATTAGCGCACCCGGATGCGGGGGTAACGCTGTACTATACGCTGGACGGCAGCGTCCCCACACCGGAAACGGGCATACGGTATGAGGGCCCCGTCCGGATTGACAGCAGGATCGGGGAGCCGAATACGATTTCAATGATTCCAACAATGTATTACGGTGATGAAGAGGGCAATCCCACGACGTGTTCTCCCCGGGGAGAGGTGTTCAAGATATCCGTGGTGCGGGCAGGGGCCTATCGTGAAGGGTACCTTGCGTCTTCTCCCGAGTCCAAAACATTTCTGGTGGATCCCGAAATACAGGACCGCTATCCCGTGCCGATTGTATCGCTGGTAACGGAGGCCGGGAATCTTTTTGATGACACCATAGGCATTTATGTTCCGGGCGACCTGTACGAAAACCTTTTCCCGGAGGAACCCTGGCCGGCCCATCCGGCAAATTATCATCAAAGAGGGGATATATGGGAAAGGCCGGTGCATATAAGCCTGTTCGAACCTGGCGGGAAACTCGGTTTTGCGCAAGATGCCGGCATCCGTATTCACGGCGCCTGGACGCGGTGGTTCCCACAGAAATCCCTTCGCCTATACGCCAGGGACCTCTATGGCGAGGATGCCTTTGACTATCCCTTATTCGGCGACGCGTATACGGACACCTTCAAGCGTTTCATCCTGCGTAACGCAGGCTGCGATTTTCAACGGGCGTGTTTGCGGGACGGGTTGACGCAGAATCTGATAGTGGAACTGGGGCTGGACCAGTCCGCCTACCGGCCTTGTGTGACTTTTATTAACGGCGAGTATTGGGGCGTTTACGATATCCGGGAAAGAATAGACAAGTATTATCTGCAGTATCGGCATGGGGTTGATCCTGAAAATGTAGACCTGCTGAAGGAATTGGGAGAGGTGGAGGAAGGGGACGCCTCCCACTATGACGCCATGGTGGCGTTTATAACGACACACGACATGTCCCAGTCCGAGAATTATGAATATGTAAAGACACTGATGGATATAGACAACTTTATCGCCTATCAGGCCGTTCAACTTTATATTGGCAATAAGGACTGGCCGAATAAAAACATCTATTTTTGGCGGTTGCGCACGGACGGCTATGTTCCCAATGCCCCGCCGGGCCATGACGGCCGTTGGCGGTGGGTCGTGTGGGATACGGACGACGGCTTTGGCTTGAACGAACCCTATACCTTTAACAGCCTGGCCCGTCTTGCCGAAGATATTCCTGATTTTCAGTGGTATCCCTTCCGGAAATTACTGGAGAATGCGGAGTTTCGCAACGGCCTGGTAAACAGCCTGGCGGATTACATGAATACCCTGTTTTTACCGGACGTGGTCACGGCGCAGCTTGTTTCCATGCGGGATGCCCGGGAACCGATGATGGAGGAACATCTGGCACGCTGGAATTTCCCCGGAGCCCCGGCATCCGTGCCGGAATGGCATGAAGAGGTTCAAGTGATTATGGAATACGCCGGGGAGCGCAGCGCGTACATGCGTCAGCATATTCAGGAATTCTTGGGTCTTACGGGCACCGCTGCCCTTTCCATTGCACCGGTCCCCTTCAACCAAGGAGGCATCCGAATCAACGCAGTTTCCCTCCCGGATATTTCCGCCGGGTGGGAAGGCACATACTTCCAGGGGATTCCGGTCGAAATTGAAGCCGTACCCGCACCGGGTTATACCTTTGCGGGCTGGAGCGGATTGCCCGAGGATACACCGGCATGCACCGAAGTCATTCTGGAGGATAGCCTGGACGTGGCCCCGTTATTTATCGAGGCCGAGACAAGTTCAGTCATTCATTATTGGAGCTTTAATGACGGCACCAGCACGCCCCGCTATACCGCGGGCGGCGCTCTACTGGAAGCGGCCCTTGGCCCGAGCACGGAAATTACCTATGATGACACCCAGAGTTTTATGGGAGAAAATGCGCGTTTTGGTGATGAACCGGGCCTTCACTTGCGGGTGAACAATCCACTGGGCGCCTCCCTGACCTTTCAACTGCCCACTACCGGATATGACGACATCCGATTCCTATACGAAACCCGCCGGTCCGCCAAGGGCGCAGGGATACAGCAGGTGTATTACAGCGTGGATGGTGGCCTATACGAGTGGTTCGCGACATTTGTCATCTACGATGCCGATCCGGTCCTGCATGCGCTGGATCTCGGGGCCATTGAAGGGGTTGCCGACAATCCACACTTTGCCGTGCGTATTGAATTTGAACAGGGCGCAGGCGGCACGGAAGGAAACAACCGATTCGATAATGTCACCCTGGATGGTGTGGCGGCCGGGGCGAACCAGCCCCCGGTATTGGTTTCGGCAATCAGCCTGCAGCAAGGCATCGAGCAGGGCGATGAAATATCCATCCCGCTTGACGTTTTATTTAACGATCCCGAGGGCGACCCGATTTCCTTTGAAATCGTTCTTGACAAGACCGGAATCGCTGATGCGGCGCTTGAGGGGAATACGCTCGTTTTACAACCCCTGCTGCGCGGCGAGCTTCTGGTTACCCTACTGGCATCGGACCCGTATCATCCACCGGTCCCGACGGCCTTCCGAATGCTCGTTTATCCCGCAGCCTGCCGTATGGTTGACGGGGATTTTTCCTTTGGGGAATGGTCCCCGGACGCCCCGGATGGTGTGTATCCGGCACACCTGCTGTTCCTGCAAAGCAATACCGACGATACCCTTCTGGATACGCCGCTTGAATACGCCTACCACATACCTCACGACGACTACAACGAGGACGACTTCGCCACGATAGGTTTCCCCTACAACAACACCCGCCGCACGCGGATAAACGGCTTGAATGAGGAGGGGATATCCTTTATTAACACCGGCCGCGGCCGTGACCTCGGCGGCGCCCTGCTGGCGGTGGACACCACAGGCATCCAGGATGCCGTGACATTACGGTGGTTATGCGGTACCCTGTTGCGCAACGAGCGCGAATATGCCATCAGGCTGCAATACCGTACCGGAGTTTCGGGCCCCTTCCTGGACATTACCGATGAGCAGGGCACTGCGCTGGAATACCTGGCGCAGGCGGACGGACATACGCAAATTTTCGGCCCCGTTGTTTTACCGGAGGACTTGTTGGGCGCCCCCTATGCGCAGATCTTATGGCGCTATTATCTGGTCTCAGGCGACAGCGGCCCCCGGGCGCAATTGCGTCTTGACGACATTCATCTGTCCGCAGAGGGTGAAGTCGAGGCGGTATGCCATCCGGCCGATGTGAATCTGGACTGGCGCCTGACGATGAGTGAAACGATACCCTATCTTGCAGGCTGGCAGGGCGGCCTCCATCCCATGTCCTATGCCATACGGGCGGTCTATCTCTGGCAGAAAGGGGAGTATTACCGATACGATTCCACTGCCGCGCCGACGCTTTGTTGGGTCTTGGCGGCCCCGGTGGAAGGGGAAGGATGAATTTGGAACGGCAAAACGACAGGTGGATTCAAAAGCGATTTTCAAACCAAGGGAAATAAAGGACAAAAAGGACAGTACTCCCGGTTGGTACGTCCTTTAAGTCCAGACTTCCTGAACTCCTCGGAATATACAATGGCACTTTTTGTGAAAACACAGAGACTGAGTAAAGAAGGGACTGACTGCCAAATAGCCCCTGAGTACAGCGTATAATCCTGTGTTTCATGCTTGCTATTTGGTAGTCTGTCCCTTCTTTACGGCCTTTTGCGTCAAACTTTGGTGCAATACTGTTTTCCAAAAAACCGCATCAAAACTCTGTCGAGGTTAGGAAACCCGAAGTCCCTTAAGTCCTTTCATCCAGGCTATTGCGGTGGGCGCAGAGATGCCGTTTCCGGGACGGAAAGCAGCATCTGGCCCTGATGCTGAATCCCCAGTTTTACGTCCAGCGCCGCAGCCAGCGGATCGGGACCGTCCATGCCCAGCCGCATCCGGACCTCCCGACGCAACCACCAGAAGCCGGAGTTCCACGAGTACAGGTGATGCCCGTGGGGATGGCCGTCCACCGTGCTGATGGACTCGTGGAAGGCGGGCATGACGGCAAGTTCCTTTTCCAGCCGCCACAGCAATTTTTCATCTATCCACGCCGGGGCCATACCGTGAATCAGGCCGTCCAGGTACACGCACGCGTCGTTCAGAAACCAGGACCCACCAAACACATACACGCCGCTGTGTCCGTCCAGCAGGTCGCCGTTGGCCTTGGAGATGACGCGCATGCCGTAGGGCGTCTGGAGGCGCATGGTGGTCTCGATATGCTTTTGCACCATCTCATCAGGCAACAGTTTTTCGCCGAACACGGCATACGTTAGCACCTCGCCATAGAGGGCGTCCTGGCCGATGTGTTGCTGCTGCTTCAGGCTGGATGCCATGTAGCCCCCTTCCGCGTTGAACATGCGCGCATACCCATCCTTCGCCTTTTGTATCTCTTCATCGCTGACGGGATAGCCCAGTTCGCGGGCCGCAAATAAGGCGCCGCAGTGGAATCCCTGGTTGGAAGAGGGCGCGTCGTCGTCATCGTAAGGCAGCTGATCATGATAGGTTTTGAAACAGGCCAGGCCCGGCTTGAGACGGGGCGGCACGAACAGGCCGTCCACCTCGTGAGCACGCATGAAGCGGTAGGCGCGGTCCACGGTGCGCATGTCCAGGTCGCCGCCCGCCCGCTTCACCAGTGTGGCCCAGATCAGGTAGTACTGGGCATTATCTTCATAATCAAGGCGCTCATAAAATACCGCCGCCTGCGCGGAAGCGTCATAGACGGGGTCATCCAGGCCCCGGCTCATCCAAAATCCGTCAGACACCCATTGTTTCCAGCCGTAACCCACGCCGGAGATGAAAATATAGTCGCTTTCCGGTCGCAACAGGTTGCGGCGCAACAACAGGTACGAAGTGTTGCGCAAGATCGCCTCCAGGCCGGACTGGTTAAACCCCTTGGCATTGGCCAACGCCAGGTGCGCCGCCAGCTGGACGTCATAAAGGGACCGGGCCGGCGAGGAGAAGATCCACGTGGTCCAGGTCTGCGTCTCTCCCGCTTCGATATGCTGCCAGCCATCGAAATGGGCACGGTACACCGAGGTGGCGTCCACTTCACGGGGAATGGAGATAACCCGGCGCGGACTGCCATCGCCGTTGTACAGGGAAAGTTTGCGTATTTCCGGATCAAATTCCATGAAGGACAGGTTACCCCAGTGTCCCGGTGTGTCGCCGATGATCCCGTAAAGCCGGTCTCCGGCGAGACACCCGAGGAAGGGAAAGGTCTGCAGGTTGCCGCCGCCGAATTCAGGGCCCGAGCACCCCGGGCTGTACTTCACCGGTTGCGCTTCCTTGCCCGTAAACGAATAGAAGTCACCCTTCACGGCGGGGCGCCATCCCAGGTTGAGATAATACCGCGCATCGGTTTCCGTGGTCACGGTTACCGTACGCTCGATCAAGTCAGGACCAAGGTTGCGAAAGGATTCCTGAAGTGAAAGCCCGCCCGTTCCCGCCCCTGAAAGTTCCAAACCGTCGTCCGTGGGCCTGGCCTCACGGTACATGATCTGTCGTTCGGCAGGCCCTTCGTCCGTCGCCAGAACCGCCTCCAGCGACCAGACCACACTGGTATCCTTGAAGATTACCTGTTCCCCATCATGAATTTCCTTGGTGATACCCAGTTCGCGCATACCCTCAACGGGAACGGCGGAAAGCGCAGCCGTGGCTGTCAAAGGCGAAATAAGGGTTGTGATGATGAGCGGGAGTAGAGACCGGAACAGAGTCATGAGAAAAACCTTTATTTTTGGGTGCCTGTCTACAAACTTCAACTGGCTTAGCGTTAGTGTTCATACAGACCTATTGTGTTCCTATCTTACCAAATAAGGCCATCCCGTCTGCTATCAAACAAAGAATTCAATACGATAAATCATCTTCTCATGGGGAACTAACTACCCGGTGGCTAACATTTTTTGGTAGTCTTCTGAAAAATGAATCATCTGAATCAGGAATTCAGAATTCAGAATGTTAAGAGGATTATGCTTCAGGATAACTATGGTTACTATGTTTGGTATTGTGGGAAATTATTCCCAGATATAAGTTGGGGATTTGTTTCGGTGTCCCAAAATCGTTCGGAGCACATGCGCAATAGGTTTTTTTTTCCCCGTTATGCGTGGCTTCTCAGCGCGTTACACAGTTTATTATGTCGCGTCCTGCCAGGCCGTGGGGGAGAGGCCGTTTATGAGGGGCGGTAAGCGTGTTTTTCAGCGGGCGTTGCTTGCGTGGTTTGATGCGGAGGCGCGGGATCTTCCATGGCGGCGTACCAAAAACCCTTATTGTGTCTATCTGTCTGAGATCATGATGCAACAGACCCGGGTAGACCAGGGTACGCCGTATTATGAGAGGTTTCTAAAACGTTTTCCCACGCTCGAGTCGCTTGCGGCTGCAGATGAGGATGCCGTGCTCAAACAATGGGAAGGATTGGGCTATTACACTCGCGCGCGTAATCTGCACCGCACCGCCCGGCTTCTGGTCGAACAGTATGGAGGCCGCTTTCCCGAATCGCCCGAATTGCTTCAGATGCTGCCAGGTATCGGTAAATACACCGCCGGCGCCGTGGCCAGCATTGCCTTTGATAAGCCCGTACCCGTGGTGGATGGTAATGTAAAACGTGTCCTGGCACGGTTGAATGCCGTCATCGAGCCTGTGGACTTGCCCGCTATCGAAGGGACGCTTTGGGCTACCGCGGCCGCCCTGATTCCGGCAACGAATCCCGGAGATTTCAACCAGGCCATGATGGAGTTGGGCGCGCGCATTTGCACACCCAAGAAACCGAATTGTGGCGCGTGTCCCGTACAACGGCACTGTGACGCCTTCGCCGAAAATATTCAGGAGTCCTTGCCAAACAAGGTTGCCAAGAAAGCCATACCCCATCATGAGGTTGTTGTCGCCGCTATTTGCGAGAATGGAAGGTATCTCGTCGGGAAACGGCCTTCAGAAGGGTTTCTGGGCGGGCTTTGGGAATTTCCGGGAGGAAAACTACAGCCGGGGGAATCCCACCGGCAGGCACTGATACGGGAATGCCGCGAAGAACTGGGGATCGCCGTGAAAGTTGGTGGTCTCGTTGCTGTAGCGCGTCATGCGTATACCCATTTCAAGGTCACTCTGACTGTATATCGCTGTTCCATTGTCAGCGGTAATGCGGAACCGCGTACTCATACGGAATTACGATGGATTACCCCGGCGGAATTTGACGCGTATCCTTTTCCGAAAGGCAACCATAAGTTTCTACACCTGCTTTAAAAGAACTCTCTGGATTTGTGTGATGAATCGCCAGGCAGGAACAGACGTCCTCGTTAAAATAGTATCGCGATTCAGAACAAATAGTGGTATAATCTTTATATTGATGACCCGTATAATGTAAAGGGGGATGTATATATAAAAAAATTACTGAAGATTTTGATATGTTTTTTGCTGTGAAGTAGGGAGGAACGCTTGTCAGAAAATAATATTTGGATTATATGCGAATCAGAAGTGTAATATATTTATAGCATTCTAAAATTAGTGATTTGAAAGGAGTATTCAAATGAAACGTAACGGATTTACCCTGATTGAATTGTTGGTGGTGATAGCCATAATCGGGATTTTGGCTTCCATTCTCTTGCCGGCCCTGGCGCGTGCGCGGGAAGCGGCCCGCCGCAAGTCCTGCCAAAATAATCTGAAGCAATGGGGTACCATTTTCAAATTATATGCGGACGAGCAGAAGGACTATTGGCCACCCATTCAGTCCACGGACCCTACGGAAACCAACTGGCCGGAAGGCGATATTGTCCACTGCCTCGAAATCGGGTCCACACCGCAGGTTTCCGCATGGTATCCCAATTACAATAGTGACCCGGCCATCTGTATATGCCCCTCGGATGCGGAAAATTCCGTGGACTCCCTCAAAGACGAGGACGGGGAATGGTTTTTTTGGTATAAAACCTGGAAAGCCGGCCTGAGTTATATTTACATCGGATACATGTTCGACTTGCTGCAGAAACCCTATCTGCCGCCGAGGGATATCAATACGTTTATGAACCTGTCCGCCATCTCGGCAACCTTGAGCTGGGCTGTCCCTACCGATGGCATGATCGCGGCGCAATTCGGTTCGGCTGTTGACGGCATTCTGTCGAAACTGCTCGCGCCCGAAAACTTTTCGACAACCCTGGGCGGCATTGTGCTTCGTCGGATTACCGACGAGGATATCAAGGTGGAATCCGGCATCGGCAACGGCGGCGGCGATACCATCTACCGGCTTAAGGAAGGCAATGAACGGTTCATGATCACGGACGTCAACAATCCGCAGACCTCGGCTATGGCGCAAAGCACGCTTTTCGCCATGGTGGATCAGTTCGCCAATGTGGGCGCCATCAAATTGTTCAACCACGTTCCGGGCGGCTGCAATGTGTTGTTCATGGATGGCCATGTGGCGTGGGTGCCGTATGTGCCTCCGGCACCGGGCCAGGACAATACCGAGGGCATGGACCTGGGCGCCACCCCGCCCGTATTGCCAAGCATGGCGAGTATTATTGGCGTGTTTAATCTTGCGAACGCAGATTAAGCCTGAGTTTTGCGTTACTTCTTTACGGGTATGCTTCCCCCGCGGGATTCCTTTGCGGGGGTTTTCATTGATGCCCCACTTGAAGAGGACAGCCGTCTCACAGATCGAAACGGATTCTTGAAAAGGCCAGGGCAACGGCGAAGGCATCCACTTCTTTTGCTCCAGCCAGTCGCATAGCCTTGGCGCATTCGGTGATGGTGTCGCCGGTGGTAATGACATCATCTATCAACAGTATCCGTTTCCCTTTCAAGGTGTTGCCCATGACGGCGAAGGCGCCGCGTACATTCATCGCGCGTTCTGCCGTTTTTAAGCGGCTTTGGGCTCTGGTGGGACGTATCCGTTTCAAGGACTCATCTAGTAAAGCGTCCGAAAAGACATCTCGCGCCAGCACCGCCGCGAGCAGAAAAGACTGGTTAAATCCCCGCTCACGCTTCCGTGTCTTGTATAACGGCACCGGAACGATACAGTCATAGTCGCCTGGGTCCATCTCGCGCCGGGCGAATTCGACCATGAGCGCCGACAGCGGTTCCTGTAGCGTCACCTTTCCCTGAAACTTGAACAGTCGGATGGCCAGACTTACCGCGCCGTCATACTGGACCGCTCCCCAGATACGGCGGACCTGTCGGTTGGGTTTTTCACGGCATGCCGCACAGGGAAAATTTGAGGTGGCCCCAAGGCCGACCATTTTCTGGTGAGGTTTGCCGCAGCGAATGCAGAAGGGGCGCTCAATGCGCATGGTTCCCTCCCAACATTCCGGGCAGAAAAAATTATTTTCCTCTGTGAGAAGCCGTGTGCCGCATTGCCCGCAGTACATAGGCAACAAAAGATTAAGGATTTCAGGACGCCAATCATTCCAGAGGTACCGAAGGATGGGGGTGAAGATTGCTGTCACTGCCGTGTCCCCTTGCGTATGGCTGCGTTAAAGGGTTTATCGCACATACAGGTTTCTCACAGTACGGAAAGCGTGCCAGAATTTGCGCAGGCGATCTTCAATTCGTGTGTTGATTTCCTCGGTGGAATAGGCGGCTATGACATAAAACCGGATGATTTCCTCAGCCTCTTCGCGCATGCTGCGTAGGCCATCGGGATAATTCTCCAGGAATTCATAAGGGGTTTGACTTGCCTTGGGCGGTGCGCCGATATCGGTGGCCAGGGCGCGCAATGCGTCGTAGGCATAGGCGATATGCTCCCGTGTGGGCATTTTCGGGGTGCCCGGTTTGGCGAAAGGATTGTCATAGCGGCTGCTCAAGGCAATGTTGCGTTGGATACGGATACGGCGCTTGGGAAAGGTCCATCGGAAAAGAGCGGGCCAGAGCTTGAACAGCAGCCATGCCAGTGTGGTAATTAACCACGCAAGGGGCTTTGATAATTCGCCTTTCTTCGCGGCGCCCAGGCTTAACAGATACCCAATTCCTTTCAGCGCCGCGTAGAAAAGTATCACTACCATGATGATTTGCGCTGTTAGTTCTGCGCGTTCACGGAAACGATATTGTTCCAGGAATGACATGGTGGGCGGTGTGACCTCCAGCAAGCGGATACGCGCCGACTGCTGGACATAGACGTCTATCTGCTGTTCATCAATATATACGGCAGGGGGCAGCGAAGGCAGGGGCAGGCTGGCCGCCAGCCACAGGATCAACAGCACTGTGACCAGACTGATGCCCATCCAGAGCCAGGATAAGGCTCCAGACATGGAAACGCCACGCACACTGAAATAGGCGCGCAGCTGACGCAGGCAGGTCAAACTCAACAGAAATAGCGCGCATAAGGTATACACAGCCATGTAGTAGGCGCCCATACGGACGGCGGGCATGCCCGCGTGCTGGATGACACGCAGGCCGGAGGTAAAGATGAGCATCACGGGTATGGAGAAGTAAAACAAGGCCATTCCGGGATGCCTGGCGGGTAGTCTGTCACTGTAATCCTTTGCGGCCTTTACCTGTCGTGTGAGTGTCCGCGGGGTCGGTTCCGACGGGTCAAAAGCGTTTATAAAGAGCCAAGGTTCATTCACGTCAGCCGATTGCATTCGCTTATCCATCGAGGGCGGCGCATCTTCCGCCATGCGTCGAAGGGTTTGGCGCATTCTGGCTCCCGTGGCAGTGAAAATCCCGATATCGCCCGCAACCGAACTTTCATCCACGCAGCATTCATGGGTAAGGCGGTTTACCATCCACCAGATACCGATGACAACGGTGGTATTGAAGAACAAGGCGACCCACATATTTTCATTCAGAAAGTTTCTGCCCACCGAACCGACATCATAGCCGCTGGTGCTTCCGATGGTGTACAAGGCCACCGCCAGGAAAAGCCCGAAAACATAGATCACGGATTCCTGGGAACCCCTGCGTGCGATAACGCGGTTCAAGGCAACCACACCCAGCGCAAAGGAAATAGCAAAAGTCCTCAGGCTGAGATCAAGCACCGAGGTATAGATGAAGCGAATATTCAACAGATACAGCAGCACTACACAGGAAAGGATAAAGATCAGGCAGGGGGTAACAAAATTTATAAGGTGATCCGCCAGCGTATTATTGACAATTACCTCCGGCTGCAGGGGAATGCCTGCGCGCAGGGAGGCGAAATCCGTTTTCTGGTATCCGCCTACTTCAGGCAATGCCGACGGCTCTGGCGGCTGGTTAATTAAGGAGAAGAAATCCGTGGGACTGCCTATCGGTGTCGGTGCCGGTGTCCTGCTGTTCTCAGGTTCTACATAAGGATCTATCATATCGTGATATCATATCGCAGTCGGGCTGTTAAAATACGTCGCTAAGTTCACTTCACGGTTATGAGCAAGTATAAAATATAGTTCTCTATAGTATACAAAACCGCATACTCTATCCGTATCTTAAGATTGAAAAACGTCAGTCAAAAGGGGCGCCTCCCATGATACTTACCGTTACTCCCAATTCTTGCGTTGACAAGTCCTTGTTCACCGGTCCCGTCCGTTTGGGAGAAAAGATCCGCGCGCTGCGAAGCGCATCCGTTGCGGGAGGAAAAGGATGCAATGTTTCCAGGGCGATCAAGGTCATGGGCGGTGATACTGCGGCCATGGTCATGGTTGGCGGCCCGACGGGGCGGCATGTGGTGGATATGCTCGGAAAAGCGGATGGTGTTAAGGTTATTCCGGTGTGGGTGGATGGCATGACGCGAACCATTACCACGGTGTTTGAAGAAACGCTGGGCCGCCAGACTGCTTTTTTCGAGCCGGGGCCGCCAGCCACGCATCGGGAAAACGACCGGTTTCTGGAATCGTTTCAGGCTGCTGTCAAACAGGCGGCCCTGGTTACCTTGAATGGTTCCGTTCCCGATCCGGGATTGGAAAACCTCTATCGCGATATGATTGGGATCGCCCATGCCGGGCGGGTGCCGGTAATTCTGGATGCCTACGGACCGGTTTTTGAATACGCCCTGAAAAACCGGCCGTACATGGTAAAGCCAAACGTGGAAGAACTGGAACAACTGTTTGGAACGTGTCTTGACACCCGTGAGAAACAGTGGGAGGCCGTGGAGAGGCTGCGTCAACGTGGTGTGGCATTGGTGGTATTATCCTTGGGGGAGGGCGGGGCGCTTATCGCCTCTGAAGAAGGCTGCTTCCATGTATGGCCGCCCAAAATCACCGAAGTCAACCCCGTTGGTTCCGGGGATGCCTTGGTGGCCGGGTTCGCGCTGGGAATAACAAGGAGCATGAGCCTGGAAGAAACCGCTCGCCTGGGCATTGCCATGGGCACGGCCAATGCCATGTCCTGGGACATCGGCTCTTTTTCCCGGGATCAGGTGGAGGCGCTCCTGCCGCAGGTGCGGATACTTCCCCGAACCGATTCCTGAGATAGTGGGATGGCTCAGGCTTGACGCTGTAGTTGGGCTTTCAGAAAACGCAGGGATTGTTCCTCGTACCAATAGCGGGCGCAGCAGGGCAGTGGTCCGGAAACAAAGGCGGCATGACCGCCCTTGTCCGTAAACAGCGGATACAGGTACGGCGATGCATCCGACGTTTCCCGAGGGACATACTCGGGCAGTATAAACTGGTCGTCGCTGGAGATAATCAACAGGGTGGGTACCCGGATGCCGCGCAAAAACCGGCCGCAATCGTTCTGTTCCCAATAATCTTCGGCATTCTTATAGCCGTACATTTTGGAAGTCACGGCATTGTCAAAGGTATAAAAATTATAAGCCTTACGCACTTCTTCCTCGTCAAAGAGTCCCGGATACCGTCGCAGCACATCCAAAGCCTTGGGTTTCAGGGTCCGCACAAAGTGATAGGCGTAGAATCCCCACAGGAGTTTATGGAACGTGGGGGACACATGCACCGGATCTACGGGCGGCGATATCACTACGGCGGCATTCAAAATCTCCCGGGCCGCATCTCCCTGCTGATCCATCCACTTGGACAGTACATTGCCGCCCAAGGAAACGCCAATTACAAAACGGGGTTGGTTTGGATATCGCTCCCGAAGTTTGTGAAGCACAAATTCCGGGTCCTCCGTGCTGCCCAGGTGATACAGTTTTGAGGTGCGGTTCATTTCGAAACCGCAGGACCTGAAAAACATGACCACGAAGTTCCAGCCCAGGCGCGCGAACTGTTTGGCATATCCCGGTATATAGTAGGAACGGTGCGTCCCCTCCATACCGTGAAACAATATCACCACCGGCGCGTCCTTTCGCCCGTCCAGAAATATAAGGTCCAGGAAATCACCGTCCGGTGTGTCCCAGCGTTCCCGTCTCATTTTCGGCGCGCCGATATGACCAAGATTTTTCCGCACCAGGCCGACGTAAATCGTCTGTGCGTGGCGATTCTTAAGCCACCATGCTGGACGAAACACATGTCGGTTCAGTTCCGCCATGACCTGAGTCTTAAAAGCGGCTTCTTCCGTCGGCAGAGGCATGAATCTTCCTTTCTAAAATAAAACGTTTGTCGCCCGGAGGCATTCGGATGAAGGAATTGCGGACGATACCCCTTCATCGGAAAATTAATTTACTATATTGGCCGTGAAGGTTTCCAGAAGATACGGAAATAATTACAGCGATGGTCTTGACGGACTTTATGGAGGCGGGCCCGTATGGTATGCGTGCAGCAGATTTTCCTTTATATGCTGCGATATTGGAGAGTACGATCATGTGTACGGGAAGCAATAACCGCAATTCTATTCAAAGGTGAATGGTTCGCGGATCATACATGCTCTTTGCTGAGCCGGTAGATTTTGGCCGGCGATGCCTCCCATCCGGTTTTGACAGGAAAATTCCCTTGATGAGGATGCCTGCGGAGTCGCATGTGCCGACAAAAAACGCATTGGGTCGGCACAAATGCAGGAGGAACAGGTGTTATTTCAATATGCCGCCGCGCCGGGAACTCAGCCGTATGCCTTGCAGCAGCATGTTCAAGTCCTCGGGATTGTCCGAGATTTCCATGCCGACTTCCCGGGTAATCAAGCCTTCCTTGATCAGATCGTTCAAACTGTCGTTGAATCCCTGCATGCCTTCTTCGCGTCCGGAAGCGATTACGGTATTGAGTTGCGCGATGCGGTTTTCCCGGATGAGCACCCGTGCCGCGGGATTCATAACCAAAACTTCGCATGCGGGGATTCGCCCGACACCGTCGGCACGTGGAAGCAGCCGCATGCACATGATGCCCTGAAGATTCAGGGACAGTTGGGAACGTATCTGGTCCTGTTGGTTCGCTGGAAACAGATCAATGATGCGGTCCATGGTCTGCATGACATTGGTGGTGTGCAGCGTGGTAAATACAAGATGTCCCGTTTCCGCGGCGCTAATGGCCGCTTGAAAGGTTTCCAGATCGCGCATCTCCCCCACAAGGATGACATCGGGGTCCTGACGCATCACCGATTTCAGGGCGGCGGCGAAATCAAGCGTATCCAGGCCGATTTCGCGCTGGCTGATGAGGGCCTTCTTATCCGTATGAAGATATTCAATCGGGTCTTCAATGGTGACAATATGGCATTTTCGGCGTTGGTTGATGTATTCGACGATGGACGCCAGGGTTGTTGTTTTGCCGCTGCCGGTGGTGCCGGTCAGGAGAATGAGGCCCCGGGGCATCTGGGCAAATTTTTCGAGAACGGGTGGTAGATGTAGTTGTTCGAAAGTCCCGATGTTCGTTTTAATGCGACGCATGGAGCAGGAAACCGTGCCACGTTGACGAAAGATGTTTACGCGGAACCGTCCCACGCCTTTTTCCGAGTAGGATAGATCCACCTCTCCGCGTTTTCTGAAATAAGCGAACTGGTCCGGACTCAATAAAAGGGCCAGTACTTCATCCATCATCTCCGGGCTGTAGGTTTCGCCTTCTACCTCCGACATTTCGCCGTTGATGCGATACCAAGGCGTACTTCCTGTCTTTAAGTGCACATCGGAGGCGTCACGTTGTACGGCGCGGAGCAGTAGTTTTTGAAATTGAACTTTCATAAGCTTGCTGTTTTTTCTCAAGAACCTTTCGCAGGTATACGGGTATTTTGGAATTTATCTTTCCTGCCGCGGCCGGCTGCTGGGGTGTTTGAATGCACGCTTGTGGTTCGCTCTGAAGCGTGGTTTTCCTTTCGCGTACACCGTGCATGACCGGTATGGGAGCACGCGGTTTTGGTGGTTCCACGTTTTTGGGCTCCGCAATTTTCCGCTCTTCCGGATAACACTGCTTCTCAGGTTCCGGGGCTGCTTTGGGAATTTCCGGTGCCTTCTTCTCCACAGCGAAGTGCTTGCTGTACTCGGCGGGGTCCTTCTTGGGGAAACCGGCGGCGATAACGGTAATCTGGATTTCGGGCCGTTCTCCATCGTCCAGCACGGCCCCCGCAATAATGGTCGCTTCCCGGCCGATATTGGATCTGATATATTCGTTGGCGTTCAGTACTTCATGCATGAGCACATCCTTGCCTCCCCGAATATTGATGATGACGCTTTTGGCGCCGTAGATGTCCGATTGCTCCAGCAAGGGACAATTAATGGCTTCCTTAGCCGCGCGCAGGGCTCGATCGGGCCCTTCACAAACGCCAATGCCCATGAGGGCGCGACCACGCGCCTGCATTAAAGTCTTTACATCGGCAAAGTCGAGGTTTATCAGGCCCGGCACCGTGATGAGTTCAGAAATGGCCCTGACCCCATTATAGAGTACCTCGTCACCCTGTCGGAATGCATCAACCAAACGGGTTTCGCTGTTGCTCAGTTCAGCGAGCCTGTCATTGGGAACCACGATCATCGAATACACATGTTTTTCTAACTCGGCCAGGCCTTCCAGCGCATTTTCCATGCGTTCCCTGCCTTCATAACTGAAGGGCAGGGTGACGATGGCCACGACGAGAGCGCCGGATGCCGCAGCCTCTTCGGCGACGATCGGCGAGGCGCCGGTTCCCGTGCCACCCCCGAGTCCAGCCGTCAGAAAGACCATTTCCGCGCCCTGAATCACGTTGCGCACGCTTTCCCGGTCTTCCTCGCAGGCCTGGCGGCCGACTTCCGGCCTGGCCCCCGCGCCGAGTCCTTTGTCTTGGCCAATTTGCAGACGGGTGGGGGCAAGGGAACGTCTCAAATCCATGACATCCGTGTTTATCGCTATGAAATCCACGCCTGTCATACCTGCATCAATCATGCGGTTGACCGCATTGCCGCCCGCGCCTCCGACACCGCATACCTTGATCACGGCATTCTGATACAGCGTCTCTTTATTCTGGTCAATAAGCATAAGGTTTCCTCCTGCCTCATAGGCAAAAAAAGTTTTATTGTCAGTCCATCCCGGTCAGCGACACGCTAAATCCCGGTCGAAACGTAAATCCAGATAACATTCGCAGGGTATGATGCCGCCCATTTCATCCCACAGGATTGCCAGCCTGTCGGCCTGGGTTGCATAGTCTGAGCGGCCCCACCGCATTTCATAGGGTAATTCTTCAAAAAACATACGCAGCGTATCCTCGTTTTCCGCAGACAATTCGGAAAGGGTAAGATTTTCGGAAAACGGCAGCGTTTGGAATACCTCCCATAACTTAAGGGCTTCCGTCAATTCGGGCCGGTTGATTTTGACGCCCGGTTGCAGGGTGACCACTTCAGGCAAGTTGGTAATCAGGGGCCCTGTATGGATGGCAAAGGGCGATAATTCGCGGAGCACCACATATTCCCTGTCGACTTCAAAGAGATGATTGTTTACCAGGATGGTTGCGACTGCCTCACGTTTCATGATGCGCAACAGGAGTTCATTGGGATACATACGCTTCACTTCACACCGTTTCACATAGGGAAGTGTTTCTACATTATGTTCAATCGTATCTGCATCAAGAAACAGCACATTGTCATCAGCGTGAATCTTGGAGGCGGCAAGGATGGCCTCTTCGTCAATCATGTTCACATTTTCAAAGAGAACGCGTTGTACCTTGAAATAGGAAGAACGAGGCAGATAAACCAGGACAAGGGCAGTGCATGCCAGCAAAGGAACAAGCCCAAACAACAACTCCATACGACTCCAAATGGATTTATTTTGTGGTTCATCCAATGACGGCCTATGGTCCATGGGCAACACAGTCGCTCTCATACTTTTTTGCCTCTTTTATCCGCGGACAGTAAGTCCAACAGGGGTTGAATAATTTGGTTGATATCGCCCGCCCCAAGTACCAGTACCATATCACCGGGGCGCAGTTCTTTGGCGAGGTAGGCGGGAGTTGCATTCATGTCTCTGACCAATTCGACATGACGCGCTCCCGCGGCATGGGCGGCATCCACAATCATTCCCGCGTCCACACCCGGCATGGGCGTTTCCCGAGAGGGATAGATGTCGGTCACCAGTGCGCGGTCAGCCATGGCCAGCGCTTTGGCAAAATCATCGCAGAAGAACTTTGTTCGGCTGTACAGATGGGGCTGAAAAACGCACAGAATCCTCTTGGAAGCGGCCCATCGTGCCGCTTCCAGCGTGTTCAGAATTTCGGTGGGATGGTGCGCATAATCTTCAATAACGATTACGCCGGCCGCCTCGCCGCGCACTTGCAGACGCCGTCGCACACCGCCGAACTGGCGCAGCCCCTCGGCGATTGTGGCAAAGCGCAGTCCGAGGCATAACCCCACGGCGCATGCACCCAGCGCGTTTCGGATATTATGGACGCCCAGCGTGTTGATCTCGAGTGTGCCCAGCGGTCCACGCGGGGCCAGACGACTGTCATGGCAAATCACCTCGAAGGTGGTCTTCATAGCGGAAAGTTGCGGTCCCGGCGGCAGTGCCGGATCAATGTCGGTGCGTTTGATGTGGCGACCTTGCAGCGACACATCCTCACTCGTGCCGTAGGTGAGTGATACGCTTTCAATTTCCGGTAGAATTTCACGGCAGTGAGGATCATCTCCGCAAAGAATGGAATATCCATAGAAGGGTACGGTATTGCAAAAATCCGTGAAAGCCCTTTTGATGCTGTCAAGTGTCCCGTAATATTCAAGGTGCTCCGCGTCAATGTTGGTCACCACCGCAATGGTGGGATGCAGCCTCAAAAAGGAGCCGTCGTGCTCATCCGCTTCCGCCACCAGGCAATCCCCCGTACCCCAGCGGGCATTGGTGCCGCTACGGTGCAAAATGCCGCCCACAATCGTTGTGGCGCCCAAGTTGGCGTCCTCCAGAAACGCACTGATCATGGAAGTGGTTGTTGTTTTGCCGTGCGTGCCGCCCACCACCACCGCGTTGGGTTTCAGCCGCATGATATCGGCAAGCAGGTCACTACGGTGAATGACAGGAATCTTGCGCTCGCGCGCAGCCTGTATCTCCACATTGTCCGGAGCGATAGCGGCGGAAATTACAACGATGCCGGCATCTCCTATATTGGAGGCACGATGACCGGCGGCAAACTTCAATCCGTACCGTTGGAGGCGCGTGGTAATGGAACTGGGCTGAATGTCAGAACCGGATACCTCATACCCTAGATTGAGCAAAATTTCAGCCAGGCCACTCATGCCGATGCCGCCTACACCTACAAAGTGCACTTTTCTCTGTAAACCATTCACAAGACTTACCTCTCATACCCAACATATTGTAGTGGCGCGTAGTATACCACAAAATAGACCACAATAAAAAGTATTTTTTTAAATTAAACCAGAAAGTGTAAAGGAATAAGGTCGGTATCGGAAAATAGAGGAGGATTTCGGCATAGAAATGTATATTGTCTTTCACCCGGTGCATTTTTAGAATATATTACCAAGGGAGCCTTCAAAGCACATATATAAAAATACAGGTATTCTCTACTGGAATAGAAATTGTCAAGAAATAATTTCTGTCAACAGCCCTTCTGTGACCTAAATCCGCGCGTAAGGAATGGTGGGAACGTAGAAGCGGCATCCTGCCGCTTC
>JAEAMG010001137.1_pt1 | contig 22346 bp, 17 predicted proteins | sample 8958741 | NCBI WGS metagenome assembly JAEAMG01 (sample SAMN16933256, study PRJNA681125) | bioreactor sludge metagenome | isolation source: anaerobic bioreactor treating anionic surfactant - SDBS | place: India: Bengaluru | collected 2019-02-28 | reverse complement strand
ATGTTTGAAATCATAAGCACCCTCCTGGATGACCGGTTCATCAAAGAGAAAGGTTTTACCCCCGTCCAGCGAAACCCGGTAGCGGATATAACTGTCCGTGGCCGTTTCCTTCGGTTCATCAATGGCCCGGTCCACATCCGCACGGTCCATGGCGAGCATAACCGTCATCAGGGCACCGTTTACCGGGTCCACAAAACCGGGATAAGGGCTGCGCCGGTAATTTTCCGGCAAGCCGGTAGTAAAATCAGGCTGCGGCGCCTGCTTCACCCAAGTGCGTCCGTTATCCGCCGAACGCGCGCTATAGGTCATCATCTCCGGACCAGTCTTGTCCACATAAAACGCCCCACGCAGGGGCGACGGTTTGTCAAGGACAGTCTTTTCTTTCAACGCCATCGCGGGACGCGCCGTATCCGCAGCCGCGACCGCTCCTCCACATCCGAATTCGGCAAGCCACCCACACAACAACGCCGCGTAAACAACAGGCATCTTCATAACTATCCTTTCTTGCGACAAGTCGCCTCATCCCCCGGTTATTCTTCTGTGATTTCAAACCAGTTGGGGCACTTCAAAGCCCTGGCGGTATTCGCGTTTCAGGTACTGGTTGGCCTCCTCATCGGCGAAACGTTCCGTTTCGGGATTGAATTCCAGGGAACGGCCTAATCGGTAAGCGATATTGCCGATATGGCACAAGACGCAGGCCTTATGTCCCGCATCCACGGGGGCACGGATGTCTTCGGGATTGCGGGTGCGTATGGCGTTGAAAAAGTTTGTAAATCTACCCCGTTCTTCCGGGAGTTCTTTTTCAACGGGAATGGGTTCATTCTTGTAATTAAAAAAACCTTTGCCACGGACATAATAGCCGGTTTCACCGAAATAACTGTTGCCGCAATCGCCGCCGTCAGCCTCCTGGAACGAGCCCAGATTGCGGACTTCAAAGGTAATCATGGAACCGTCGGCAAAGCGAAAGGCGGTGGCCTGTGTGTTCGGGGTCTCGCCGTCGTCATCCCAGCCGTAGCGCCCGCCCGTGCTTTGTACATACACCGGCAGCCCGCGATTGTGCCCCCAGCAGGCGAGGTCCATTTCATGTACGCCCTGGTTGCCGATTTCGCCGTTGCCATAGTTCCAGAACCAGTGCCAGTTGTAGTGCACCTGCAAGCCCCGCTCAGGAGTTGCGTTGGCATTGACCAAGTAGGGGCTTTCCGTGGCGGGGCCCTGCCACAGGGTCCAATCCAGATGGTCGGGCGGCGTGCCGGGTTTGCCATGGCCGATGGCGTAGCGGTTGCCGTTCTTATAGACATATCCACGGGAATGCATGATTTTGCCAATGAACCCTTCGTGAAGCAGTTTCATGTCACGGATAAAGACTGCCTTGCTTCGGTACTGGGTGCCGTGCTGCACGACGCGGCCATACTTTTCGGCGGCGGCGACCAGTTGCCGTGCCTCGTAGATGCTGTGGGCCATGGGTTTCTCGACATACACATCCTTGGCGGCTTCGCATGCCCAGATGGCCATCAAGGCATGCCAATGATTAGGCGTTGCTATTGTAATGACGTTAATCGAATCGTCAGCCAGCGCTTCCCGAATATCGCGATATAGTTTCGGGCGTTTATTGGTTGTCGCTTCTACTTCACTGGCGCGCCGATCGAGTACCTGCCGGTCTACGTCACACAGGGCGACAATTTCAACGCCTTCTTCATTCAAAATGTCGTTGATATGCGCGCCGCCCTGGCCGTTTAAACCGACGCAGCAAACGCCTATTTTGTTATTGGCGCCAAAGACTATGTGACGGGTCCGCGTTCCCGCCGAAAGTGCGGCCGCCACGGATGCCCCCAGGAATTCTCTTCTTGAAATTTTCACAGGAAACTCTCCTATATCTCATGCGAGCAGGCATACGACCCAGACAGTTTGTTTGTGTTAATGATATGATGGGCTCAAAGAACAAATCCAATTTCAGACTTCCTGACCTCGACAGCGTTTTGATGCAGTTTTTCAGAAAATAGTATGGCACAAAAGTCTGACGCAAAATGCCGTAAAGAAGGGACAGACCACCAAATAGCAAGCATGAAGCACAGGAGTGTACGCTGTACTTAGGGGCTATTTGGTGTTCGGTCTTCTTTACTCAATCTATGTGTTCTCTCAAAAAGTGCCATCCTATATTCCGCAGAGTTATGGAAGTCTGAATTTATAGGGAACGGGGGGTTCGGTATCGGAACCCCAGGGTGCACAATAGGGCACACCCTTCTCAGAGCCTGATATATTTGTTCTGTGGGTTGAATATCTGATTGGCAAACATTCGGCGACTATTCCGTTTGTGCGTCCTTTGCGCCCCTGCGACTGTCATGCATGAAAACATGCAGACAGCTTCTGCCGTGAATCCGTATGTCCAGGGGGGTATTTTGGCAGGCTTTGATGTAGAAGGGGATGAAAACACTATCTACCCGAAAGCGCATACGGGTGGAACGCAATTGGAAATGATACAGGATTTCCGGATTTTTTTGGGCCTTGGAGAGGCGGTATAAATCAAAACCATCACGCCAGAAGCGTTTGCGTTCCTCATCGAAGTGTGCCTCACGCCAGATGAAAGCGTGGGAACCAGGCAGAGTGATTGCTGCACAGCCGCCGCGCATGGTGCGTTGTAAAAAGTCAATGTCGGCGGCCCTTGGCGACTCATAGCTTTCGTTAAACCCGCCTCCCGCGACAAAAAGCGCGCGGGGCAGGCTGCAATGGCGACTTGACCAGTAGAAAGGGGCGTCCGGTTTGTCCGCAGTCATGAGGTCCTTGTCATGGTGTAAGAACCAGCGGGTCAGGCTGCCGATGTGAAGCGATTTACTTCTTCCAACCGGACCTTGAATAATAGCCTGCACCTGACGCTGCCGATGAATTTCAAGATGGGTGGAAAGCAACCGCGATCCGGCCAGCAGGTCCTGGTCCAAAAACAGCAGCCATTCTCCCTGGGCATTAAAGGCTCCAAGGTTTTTAGCGCGCACTTCATCCCATGCGGGGGCATGCAGACATTTTACCGACATGGGGGAGCTATCCGTATGGTGTTCGGCCAACACCAGGTCCTCATTGGAAGAACATCCATAAAGAACAAAAATAACTTCATAACATGCCGCCGGCAATGTCTGTTTTTCCAGGCAGGAAAGCATGGCGGGCAACGCCTGGGCTCGGTTTTCAATGACAACGACAACACTGATTTGTGTTTTCGGCATACTTAATCCTGAAGGCGTATATTACGGAAAACATCCGACAGGGCGAACACGCCTTATGAAATAGTGACCGCACGGGAACGCCCGTGCCTCCCCCTTATTTTTTACTATGGTACCACAAGACGATGCCGAAATGAACGCTTCAATTTCCGCCTGCAAAGAGGAAACAACTCAGGTCCTTTTATAAAAGATGCGGGTGAACGTTGAAGTCGTTTTGTTTGTATTTCTTCGTCCAATAGTATATGCTTCTTGAAGGAGAGCACCGCGCTCGCTAGTGACTATTTTTGTTCAAAAAAAAAAGGAGTGCCTTGAATAATGGGTGCGTTATTAAATACGGTAAAAGACTATTTTAGAAATGATAAATGGGAATACGACCAGAGTCCCGATGATGACCATATCTTTTTTACGGGTATAGAGGCGGAAAACTGTGACTTCGATGTGATTTTGCAGGTGGATGAAATTCTACATCAGATTACCTGTTTTTGCATACATCCCGAGGCTGTTCCGGAAGACAGACGTAGTGATGTGGCTGAATACATGATTCGCGCCAATTGCAACTGCGTAAACGGTGCTTATGATATGGATTTTGACGAAGGCCTGGCTCGGGTACGTGCCAGTATCACTATAGCGGACATGAAGCCCACAGAGGAGATGGTCGAAGTGCTTATGTACGGGGTCATATCCATGGCTGATTTTTTTTATCCCGGCCTGCTTGCGGTGATCGAAGAGGAAAGCAGTCCGGAAGAGGCTATTGAAGAGGCGCTGATGTCCCAGGAAGAGGATGACTATCAGGAAGAGGAATGACACGGAGGGGATGGGACGCACGGACCCGGCTAAACACCAGTTTCAGACCGGTGCTTTTCCTGCAGTTCTTCGCAGAGTCTGCCATCCCCTTTGCAGCAGAGCATTTCGCCATTCTTGCCCGCAAGGGGGCCTTTGCAACCTTGCTTACGAAATCCCAGGCGTTTCCCCGCCAGCAGGTGGATACCAGTCCAGAGGAGCAGAATTCCACCCAAAAAGATGGATGTAATAAAAACCGTAAGCAGCATGGGAACCATGTGTATGAACCTTGTTCTTACATTGTTTGTTGAAATGTTCGAAACCGCTGTTTCGCCATAGCATCCGTACTGTGATGTCATCAAGAGAAAGCGAAAGTATCTGATTATTATTCCACCGTATTTTCATGAAGGGCCGGCACCTGTCGTTTCAGGCGGTTTTCCCGCCCAAAAAATTACCCGTCTCACTGTGATTCCTTAAATCCTCCGGGAGGGCAAACCGTGCCAATTTTCTGAATCATGAATGATTCCGGAACCTTGTTGTCGGGTAAACAGGCTATGCCTGCCATGGCCGGTTGCGGTTGACGTTGGAAAGGGCGGCTATGGCAATGTCGGCATCTTTCGCAATCTGGAAATCGAACATACCGACGCAAATAAAGTCCGCTCCATTTTCAAAAGCGTATTTAAATCCCACGGAAGGAGTAATGGCGCCGGCGGCAAGGACTTTGAAGGCAATCCACGGTTTTTTTATTTTCGCCATATATTCAATTGTTTTTGAAGGGTCAACACACCAGAAATTATCGTGGGGATTTCGGATTACCTCGTCCGATTGGTCCGGTTTTCTCGCGGACCAATAGTCTTCGGAATGCAAGGTTTTAACGTAGAAATCCGGATCAACCCCTCCTTCCTCACAGGCTTGAATTACTTCAAGGGCGTGGCCGCCCACGCCCGCCGGCAGCCCGCATTCTTTGATATATCGGACCGTTTCAGCCACCAATTCCAGTTGCCCATCCGCAATCAGCCTGTCGCCCACACCGCCCTGAATATAAGCCATGCTCGCCCCGCCGTCAACCGCCATTCTGACCGTGGTCTTGACATCTCCGGGCTCAGGGTGGACTTCGGAGATCCATTGAATTTTTCCTCCCTTATCGTTCCAATAGCGCCTGATAATATCACCGGAAACGGGGTTCGTAAGAATGGTGTTTACCCCGTATTGTTCACATAAGTGAAGGGTCTCTAAAATTTTTTCGTCGGTGTTATAAGATTTGAACAGTTGAGAAACATAGAGCAGGTCCCGGCTATGGGCCCAGCCGCCTATGAGATTGCCGCCGCAAATGAGGCGGCTGATGGAAAGATGTTTTATCTTTCCCTTCGGCATTGGAGTCAAGGCGGAATCCGGCAGCACCGGATTTTCCCCGACCTGTCCGAGATGGGATAATAGTATCTGCTCCTCCGTAAGAAATACACCGGCGGCGGCTGAGGCGGTGGTCACCGCACCCTTCATAAAGTCACGCCTTCCCATTGCGTTTTTCATGAGCCTGGTTCCTTTTTTTTCTGCGTCAGTAACATACCGGGGCACCTTTCGAAAATGTTCCTGTTTTTCACGTTTCCCGACCGCGGCAAAGACCAAATAACACGGTATTGCATGTGCCTAATTGTCGGCCTTGTCGCGAAATGTCTGTCTATATTCCAACTCACGGACCCGCGTGCGAATGTCCTCCAGCAATTGGCGGTTAACGCCGATAAGGTCCGCAATCAGACCCGTAACGACCAAGGCCGCTCCAGTTCCGAGGAAAAGGACACTATATAAGAGGGATTGGATGTGTCCTCCGCCCTGTCCGATGTAATAGAAATACACGAAACGTGTTGTCGGCACGAGGCCGACAAGAAAAATTATAACGCCGGGAATGGCGAAAAAACGAAAGGGCCGATAGGTCATGAAAATCCGGGTTACAGTAAACAGCGATCGGCGGATATACTCGGGAATGCTGTGAATCAGCCTTGAAGGCCGCAAATCCTTGTTAGTACGGATAGGCACGGAGATAATGGGAATGTTTTTACGTCCCGCCTGAATAATGGTTTCCAGGGTGTAGGTATAGTTGTCGAATACATGAATGCGCAAGGCCGCATCACGACTCATGGCACGGAATCCGCTGGGTGCGTCGGCAATCTGGGTACCGCTGGCCATGCGCACCACTTTGGAGCCGATTTTTTGCAACAGTTTTTTTGCCAGGGACCAGTGCGCTATGTTGTCTATTGGACGTGCACCGATAACAATTTCCGCTTCTCCTCGCAATATGGGGCGTACAATAGTCTCGATATCATCGGCGTTATACTGGTTATCGGCATCTGTGTTTACGATGATATCCGCACCGTGCTTAATGCACGCGTCAAGGCCGCATATAAACGCCTTTGCCAATCCTCGGTTTCGACGGAGACTGAGGATATGGTGGACGTCGTGGGTGCGGGCGACTTCGACGGTTTTGTCCGTAGAACCATCGTCAATGATAAGATACTCGATCTTATCTATGCCCGCAATCGCTTTTGGCAAGGCATCCAGGGTGATACCGAGGGTTGACTCTTCATTAAAACAGGGAATCTGAATGATCAGCTTCATAGTGTCCTTCTGCACCGTGGTCGGGCAACGTCCTTACGGACGCGCGGCCTCTCTATTTTACCGCAATTGTGCAGGGAAAGCCATACTCACGTTTTATAACGCTGCGGGTCTATGGCATACCGGGTCACGCGCAGTCCTATCAGACGTTCACTGATACCGAGTTGCCGGGCGGCCTTGGCCTTGTTTCCCCGGGCATCTTTAAGCGCTTCTATGAGCATTTCCCGTTCCACACGTTCAAGGGTTTCCTCAAGGGTGCCTTTGATGATAGTGTTGGACGCTTCCGACGTCTGGAGTGTGGGGGGGAGGTGGTGTCCGTGCACCACGTCATCATTGGTGAGCAATACGGCGCGCTCGATACAGTTTTCGAGTTCCCTCACATTTCCGGGCCAATGATAGCTCATGAGCATGTCAATGGCGGGCGTGGAAATGCGGCGCACATATTTTTGGTTTTCCCGGCTGTGTTTTTCCACAAAGAAGTTGGCCAGTTCCAGAATGTCCGTGCGCCGTTCGCGGAGTGGCGGCACAACGATGGGGAACACATTCAACCGGTAATAGAGGTCCTGGCGAAATTTGTTGGATTCCATCAGGGCTTCCAGTTCGCGATTCGTGGCCGCGATCACGCGGACATTCACCTTGATGGTTTCGTTGCCTCCAACCCGTTCGAATTCGCGTTCCTGGAGCACCCGCAACAGGCGGATCTGCACCTGGGGCGACAAATCGCCTACTTCATCAAGAAAAATGGTGCCCTGTTGCGCCAGTTCAAAACGGCCTTTCCGCTCGTTGGCCGCCCCGGTAAAGGCGCCCTTTTCATGGCCAAACAGTTCACTTTCAATAATACTTTCCGGAAGCGCCGCGCAGTTTACCCGTACGAAGGGTTTCGCGGCCCGGTCGCTGTTGTAATGAATGGATTGAGCAACCAGTTCCTTACCCACACCGCTTTCCCCCCGTATAAGTACCGTGGTGTCGCTTTTAGCAACCTTGGCAATCAGGTCAAAAACGGATTGGATTGCCTTTGAACGACCAATCATGTTTGCCGGCTGGAATTTCTTGCGCAGTTCTTCCTGCAGGCGCGAGTTTTCCTCCAAGAGGGTGTCATATTCTTCCTGCTGGCACTGGCGTAACCGTACCGCACGGGCAATCATCGAGGCGATTATCGCCATCAGGCGCAGATCTTCCCCCAGCGATATGTTCTCACCAAAGATGCGATCTGCGCTCAGCGTACCTATTACGGAGGATTCCATCTTGATGGGCACACAGATGTAAGAAATCTTTTCGCGGTCAATATCCTTTCGTGCATTCGTTCTGTTCAAGAAAATCGGTTCTTCAGAGATTCTGGGAATAACGACAGGACGGCCTGTTTGCACCACCTTGCCGATGATACCCTCGCCAAGGCGATAACGGCCTCGCTGCAGCTGGGCCGGTGAAAGTCCATGGGCCGCACAGATCACTATTTCATTCAATTCCCGATTGAGCAAACAGATCGTTCCCCTTAACATGCCGGTATGCTTTGAAATGGATCGGAGTATAGGACCCAGTTCATCTCGCAGGTCAAAGCTTCGATCGAGCAACTCGCTTATTTCATAAAGCAGGGAAAGTTCCGTGACTTCCCGTCGTATTTCAATGTTTTCCTGTAACACGATCACCTCGTAAAGGTTTGTTGATTGAAGCACTGCGGCAGGATGGGTACATTACAATCAAGGGATATTATGTAATTTATGGTTCAGCGAAGCAACAAAATGCCTGTAAAGCATTAGCGTAGAAGAACGAATAAGCTTTTTCAGTTGCCCTGCCAACTGAAAAACTTTGTTGGACTAAACGTTAATCCGACTGGCTCCCACAACTCTGCAATATTGGGTAACATCAGAACCCAAGGAGACTTCAGTAGGCGTACCTTCCTTGGTGCGCCAGAAATACTAGCTACGGCGCTTGTGGCAAGAGGGCGCACCAAGGAAGGTACGCCTACTGAAGCGATCACCCAAGGCGATAGCCGTTTAGTCCGACACAAGAAACTTCGTTCCTCGCAAAATTACGCCAGGGCCCGTTTTCCTTCTTAGTTTAGCGTATCACATCTACCGATTCCACCACCCGTCGGATTGCCGCACAATCTTCCGGAGAGAGTTGGAGGTCACCTGCAGCAGCATTTTCGAGCACTTGGGCTTCAGAACGTGCTCCCGCCAGCGCGGCGGTCACGCCTTCCTGGGCGGTCAGCCAGGCCAGAAAAAACTGCGTGAATGTGGCGTTGTATTTCTCGGCCATGGGACGCAATACGTCAAGCATCTTCAAAATTTTAACGCGGTTTTCTCGGGAAAACAATGGCTTGGTGTGTCGTTGATCGCTTTCCACAAAGTTCCTGTCAAGTCCCACCTTTCCGGTAAGCAGGCCTTGTTCCAAGGGACTGTACGCCAATACGCCGAGGCTGTGTTGCCGGCAAAACGGCAGGATTTCCTCTTCCACGTGCCTGTCCAAGGCACTGTACCGGGGCTGGTTGCTTTCAATCCTGCCATAGACCAGGCAGTCGGCCATTTGCTCCACCGTGAAATTACTGACGCCATAAACGCGTATTTTCCCCTCCGACCGCAGTTCTTCCAGGATTTCCATGGTATCGGAAATGGGAGTGGTTGGATCCGGCCAGTGACATTGATAAAGATCAATATAGTCCACGCGCAGGCGTTTCAGGCTTTGTTCACATTCATAGCGAACGGAAAGAGGCCTCAGGTTGCGATACAACGATAAGGGCACGCCATTATTGTCCCGGGTTTCATAATGTAGTACGCCATCATCACAGTCCCAGCGTATTCCACACTTGGTGGCGATGTGCACCTTATCCCGGAATCCGGCGAGAGCTTTTCCCACAATGGTTTCACTGTGGCCCATGCCGTAAACAGGTGCGGTATCCACGAGGGACATACCCTGATCAAAGGCAGCATGCAATGCCCGAACGGCCTGGTCTTCATCAGCGCCACCCCACATCCACCCGCCGATTGCCCACGCTCCGTAGGCAATCACCGGAACTTCAAGATCACTCTTGCCGAGTTTTCGCGTGCGCATGTGCGTTGATTTGGGAACCTCTTATTTTTTAGGCACTTTGATGGTTTCACCGACCAGCAGGCGATTCGGATCAGCCAGCATATTGGCCTTGATTATCTCCTGAACACTGACGCCATATTTGGCGGATATCTTGTTCAAGGTTTCCCCTGAACCAATGACATGGCTAATATAATTCTCCCCGGGTTGTTGGCCGGATGCCTGCGCCTCGGGTGCAGTACCGCCAAGATTTCCTTCTTGTTTAGATGCCGATTCCGAACCTGCTGTTTCAGCGGCTGTTGAGGGTGGGGGCGTCGGTTCGTTTTGGTCTTCAGATGTAAGGCTTTCCAATAACGGGGACGGTTCATCCGGTATATCCTCTGTTGGGGCCGGTAAATTTTCTTTTATAGACGATGTGTCCGGTGTTGCCGGCACAATCGGCGGTACATCCTGCGTAGTCGGGAGTACTGCAGCTGGAGCTTCGATTGCAGCGGGGACAGTATCCGCGGACGACGTTTCCGGTGGCACCTCGGGAGTATTTGGGTTGGCTGAGGAGTCTTCCTGTGTGGGTAAGGGAAGCACAGGCTCTTGTTCTGGTATCGGCAGCGTTTCAACCGACACCGGAATCTCTTTGGTGGTAACAGGGGTTCCTGCAGGTAACGCCGGCAATTCTTCCGCAGGGGTTAGTTCTTCCCGGGGTGCTAGTGGTTTTTCCTCGGAAAGGGTCTGTGTTTTTTCGGAGAAGGCTGGTTTTTCTTCGACGGGTACCGCCGCTTTCGGTTCAGCCTTCGGCGTTTCTACAGGTTCCGGTTTTTCCCCTCCTGATTCCGGTTCTTTTTCTTTCGGGGGAGTCCCATGGATCTCAAGTTTTCCGCCATACTTGATATTGCCATCCTGCAAGTTATTCCACTGCATGATGTCCTTGACGGAAACCCCATATTTATTGGCGATGCCTGTCAGCGTTTCTCCCTGCTTGATGGAATGGATGATCTTTTCATTTGTCCCCGGAGGAAACGGTTTTTCTGCTTGGGACGCGTCGGATGGTTTTACTGCTTCAGTCTTCTTTTCCGAATCGGTTACGGGGATCGTGGCAGGCTCTTCTTCGGGTTGACCTTCCGGTGATTGTTCAGGGACAATGGCTGTTTCAGTCGCTTCCGCCTCGGATGGCTCGGTTTTCCCCTCAGGTTCTCCTTCAGCCGGGACAGTCGTTTGAAGGGCTTCGGTATCCTCCTGGGACATTCTCCTGGCCAATTTTGAGCGACAGAGATTCAGTCGTTGATTGGAAATGCTGAGTTGGGCTTCCGTCAGCGTGCCGTCGGTTACAGCTTGTTTGATTGCGTCTATGACTTTTTCCATCTCTTCGATGGTGATGGATGAAATCAATATCGCATCACAACCGGCGGCAAGGGCACCGACTATATTTTGTTCTGTGGTATTTTTCGACCATGCGGCCACGGAAAGAATATCTTCCGCCAGGATGATGCCCTCATAATGACAATTCTGACGTAACACATCTTGGATCATAGGGCGAGATAGCGTTGCTGGACGTCCAGAGCTTTCGGTGTCCAGGGCGGGCACGCTGACACCACCCACCAATATACCCGCGACATCATGGGATGCAGCGTCGGCAAAAGCCTGTAAGGAATTTCTTAAATTGTCAGGATTGGTTTCTTTGATGGATGGAATGCCGTTCTTATTGCTTGTTGCGGCTCCCATTCCGGGGTAGTACTTGACAAAGGCAGCAACTCCCCGTTCCTGGAGTCCTTCCATATAGGGGATTCCGGCACGGACAACTTCCTCCGGGGTGGTACCCAGAAAATAGGGCCGCTCCGAGGGATGCCGTTCTTTTGCGTCAAAGACATCCAGCGACGGAGCGAGCAATACGCCCACCCCTAACTTCAAGGCATACTCGGCCGTTTTTTTTCCGGCCTCCCGAATTTCTTCCGGAGTTTCGAGGAGCGCAATATCTTCGTAGCTCGGCGCCGCCGGCAACTGCAATATATTACGGTTCTTACCGCCATCCTGGGCTGCCACAATAAGCGGCCACCCGGTAGGCTGTGGGTCCAGGGAGGCCAACATCTGAATCTGACTGACCAATCTTTTGATCTGTGTCTGATTTACAGTGTTGGAAGACCGCAACCAAACGCCACCCGGCTTGTACCGGTTCAACATATCCGCCGTGTCCGGGTCCAGGCCCGTACCTGGAATACCGACAATTAGATGTCGGGCCGGCCATATCTTTTCCAGGTTTGCCGGCTGTATCGCGACATCCAATTCCGGGACGATAGTCTCCGGGGCAGTGTCCGGCGGCGATTCCGCCGGGATGGTATCCATGCTTCCGGCTGGAATTGGCGGTTGTTCCGGTGCCTCCTGTTTCGTTTCAAACCAGGCATAGCGCAGGATGAAGCCGACGGCGATTCCCAGAAGGAAGGTGACCAGGAGGGATGTGGAAGGCCTCATATACCAGGATTTTGAACTTGTGTCTTTTCTTCGTACATAGGGAGATGGCGAATCGCCCCCATACCAGGATTGTTTACTCATACTGTTTTCCCATCTTTCGCGTCAGGTAGCTTTTCCCGACGCATTCCGTTGATTTGCCCACCCGCCTCATCGTAGTTCTTGACGACAAGACGGGAGATTATTGTAACTTATCGTGAACCGCAGACGCATCTCCCTGACTGAGGCATTCCAGTATCTTTTCTTGGTAGAGATTACGCAGGATGCTATTGCCTTCAGGGTTGAGGTGACAATGGTCATTGAACAATGTTTGACCGGGAATACCATTAGGCTCCATGGCGAGAATGGCCGCCTCCACATCCGCTAAAAACGCCCCCTGTTCCCTTGCCACCTGGCGGATGATTTCATTTTCGGCGTCAGAGGATTGATGGCGCGGAGAAGCCTTGCGCAGAATCTCCCTGCCCAGACGCAAGCCCTCCTCATGACGTCCCTGATTGAACAAGGCAATGACCTCTTCATAGGCTGCTCCATCCTTTCCGGGCAGGTTGGGCCGGAAAAGATTAGAGGGCACGGTGCCCACTATCACGGGGATGCCGTTCTCGTTTGCCAAGCTAAGTATGGTCTCGAGATTTTTTTTAAAGGCGTTCATGCGTTCCTGTATTTCTTCCGGCGTAAATACGTGAAGCCAGGCCTTGGAAGAATCCGGAACGGAAGCGGCCATTGCGCGATTTTTTTGAGCATCCCGTAAAGCCGTTATCCGCCGCTGCGCCCATTGATCGCGGAGGAACCGGAACAAGGCGGAACTGCTGAGAACCCGCTGGGTGGGGGCATACCGCAAGCCGGCAAGATGCATTTGTTGCACCTCTTCGAATTCGTTATGGCCGCTATAAATAAGAAGGACGTCCGGGGCGTACTCCAGAATCTCTGCCGCAACGGACACCAGCCGGTGGGTTCCATAGGAAAGGCCGCCGCAATTGATCACCTCGACCTCATTATACCGGTCGGCCAGAGCGGTTTGGAGGGCCTGCCGTAACTGTGAGAATTCATAATCGAGATAGTTGACGGAAGAACCGCCCAACGCGAAAATTCGGAGTGTCCGATCGGGTTTTTCGTACAGGAAGCGTTGTTCCTTAAAAGACACGCGTTTGGCCGGATTGGTCTCCACATAGCCGTTTTTAGCAGGGACAAAGAGCTGACTCCCGCCATCGAATCCCTGCCCGATGTCCACGGGAAGCGGTGGCGCCCAGTGTTCATGTATACGGGCGGCAGTCTCCGCGATCCCAAAGAATACAACGACCGGCAATATAACGAACAGGAGTTGCCGGAACGATATGCATTTCAATCCACGTTTTATTTGGGGGCTTGTCATACTGTCAATTTGGATTTTCCGAATTCGATGGTGAAATTCTCCCACGGTCCTCTATCTTTAATAAACGAAAAAACAGACGGTTTTGGGGACTTGGTATGGAAAGGCTTTTATTACAAATATTTCAGGGCTTTTTGACCGATGTCGGTACGGTAGTGAGCCCCGTCAAAGCGGATGTGGCGTACGGCCGCATAGGCTTTTTTCATGGCTTCGGAATGGGTCGGAGCGCACGCGGTCACATTCAACACCCGGCCTCCCGAAGTAACCAGTGTGTCGCCTTGTTGCTTGACACCGGCCATGAACACGGTGACGTTATCAAGGGCCTCAGCACTCTCGATGCCCTTGATGGGCCTCCCTTTCTGGTAGTGTCCCGGATAACCCTCTGAAGCCATAACCACCGTGACACAGGGCCACGGGGTGTAGTCTATCTTACAACCTTCCAGCGTTCCGGTGCAGCATGCCTCCAGCACGGGCACAATGTCCGTGGCCATGCGCGGTAGAATGGCCTGCGTTTCCGGGTCCCCAAAACGCACGTTGAACTCTATCACCTTGGGACCATCGTCCGTTATCATCAATCCCGCGTACAGCACACCCGTATACGGTATACCTTCTTCCCGCATGCCTTGCAGGCAGGGTTCGAGGATTTCCTGGTGGATACGTGCCATCATGGCATCGGTGATGACCGGCGCGGGCGAATAGGCGCCCATGCCGCCCGTATTACGGCCCCCATCACCGTCAAATTCGCGTTTATGATCCTGGCTGGACGCCATTGGCATGCAAATTTTACCGTCACAAAAGGCAAGGATGGAAGCTTCTTCGCCCGCGAGGCATTCTTCGATGACCACCCGTTTACCGGCACTGCCATAGGCGTTTTCCACCATGGCCACCTGGATTGCGGATTCGGCCTCAGCCACGGTGCTGGCCACGGTAACCCCTTTTCCCGCCGCCAGGCCGTTCGCTTTCACAACAATAGGGGGACCCGCCGCACGGACATACGCCAACGCCTCCTCGGGGTTATCGAATGTCGCATAGGATGCTGAAGGAATATGATGGCGCACCATGAAATCCTTGGCAAAGGACTTGCTTGATTCCAGTTGGGCCGCTTGCGCGGAGGGGCCGAACACCCGCGTCCCCCGACTGCTGAGCGCGTCCACAATGCCCTTGGCCAGCGGGGCCTCAGGCCCCACAACGACCAATCCAATCCGCCGGACGTCTATATAGGTTCCCAGCACATCGAAATCATCCGCTGCAACATTGACGCAAATGCCCTTTTCAAGACGGTCAATACCAGGATTCCCAGGTGCGGCATAGACCTTTTCCACCAAGGGACTCTGGGCTATTTTCCATGCCAGGGCGTGTTCACGGCCACCACCGCCTATAACCAATACATTCATCACCTGGTCTCCTTTCGCATACCATACCCCCTTTTAACATGCCAGTAAAAAAGGATTACACGGGCGCCGGTTCCTGGGCGCGAAGATACCTGGCGATGGCCATATCATAGGCCGCAACGCATTCGAACGCTTCACAGGCGAGCCGAAAACGGGTGTCGTAAGAGGTCTCACAGTCATGAGCGCGCAGTTCGTGCATGATGCGCGGATAACTTTCCGGATTTACGGCAACCGTCACGTAACGGAAGTTCTTGGCGGCGGAACGTATCATGGCTGCCCCGCCTATGTCAGTTTGTTCCACCACTTCCGGCGCGGTCAAGCCTGGAAAATTCATCAAGTCCTCCACCGGTTGGAGGTTGATCACGGCCAGGTCGATCCAGCCCCAGTCATGGGCATGTAGTTGTTCTATATGCACCTTGTTGCCGCGAATGCCCAACAGACCCGCATGCACCTTGGGATGCAGCGATTTTACGCGGCCATCCAGTAATTCAGGAACCCCGGTGTAATCCGCCATGCTCAAGGCCGCAATATTGGCATCATGGAGAAGGGCCAGTGTACCCGAAGTACTGATGATTTCCACTTCAAAGGCTTCCAACAAGCGCGCCAGTTCCACTATACCGGTCTTGTCATAACAGCTCAGTAAGGCACGTCGGATTGGTGACATGGATCTGTATTCTCCCTGGAAGACCTTTAGCCCTGGTTCCTTTGCGGGGATGTTCCCCGCACCAACTTATAACCGGCTCCTGAACAAGATGAATTCGTTTATTATACGACATTGCTAAAAATGATATCGAATTCGTATCAGAGCAAACGACATGGCCCGCTTCGAGGATTTAATGGACGAGTCTGCCGGCAAGCAATAACGCCCCGACAACCACCACATCCTCTTCCAATGCGCAGGGCACCAGGGAAACGGAGTCGCAATAGGGACCAAAAATGCGTTGGGACAAGGCGGCGCGCAGGGGCGTCAACAGAACGTCTCCCATCAGAGATACTCCACCGCCCAGGGCGATGCGCTGCGGATGGAACAGGGTTACGGCATTGCCCAGGGCGATTCCCAGGGTTCGGGCGATAGGGTCTATCTCGGCCAGCGCGCGCTGGTCACCTTGTCGTGCAGCTTCTGCAAGCATGGCGCAGGTCAATGTCGAAACGTCGCCGTTACAGGCGTCATACAGCGGCGTTCCCGTATCGAGGGGTTTCATCCGGCACAGGCGTCCTTCAATGGCCCAACCCGAACACAGGTGTTCCAGTTTGTCCACCGCCTCCGGGTCCGGGGAAGTCCAGTCCGGTACCCAGGTATGGCCTATTTCACAGGCGCCTCGCCCCTGGCCGTCGTACAACGCCCCGTCAATAACCAGAGCGCCGCCGATACCGCTGCCAATATTCATGTACATGAACTGCCGGGTCCCCCTGCCCACGCCCAGACAATACTCGGCCCACCCCGCCGCGTTGGCATCATTGGCAACCATCACGGGCGCCTGAAATCGCTCTTGGAACCAGTGCTTAATGGGCACATTTTCCCATCCTTCAATCTGATGGGACACCAGGGCTTGTCCTGTTTCTGAATCCACGGGGCCACCGAAGCCGATGCCTACAGCCACGACAGGGGTGCTGTCGCAATAACGACGAGCCTCGGATGAAGTCCATTCCAAAATGCCGTGCGCGCCCGCTTCCCGGTCCACGGAGGCGCGGCGCCGGTCCAGAATCACGCCGTCGGCGGTCCCAATCACTACTTGGAGTTTGGTGCCGCCGATTTCTATGCCGAGTATTTTACTGGATGCTTCCATCATGGCAGGACCTCCCATACGGGCAGCGGCATGTAAAATATCTCCGCACTGCCATTTTTACTGCAATTGAAAATCAGGCCGCGGCTGTCCGGGGTGAACGAGCCATGCGGATGGGTTTTCCACTTGCCGGTGTTATAGCCCGGCATCAAAAGTTTCCGTTCATGAGAGGCCGCATGTATCAGCCAGAGATTGCGTTCAAAATCGTCTCCCAGCGCCCACTTGCCGTCCCGGCTGCCGTGGGTATGCCAGGCCGGATATTGGGACAGGATGGTCATTTTACCTTCCGGGCCGCCGTGAATATCCGTCATCGCCACGCCATGCGGTTTTTCCTTGTGGGCGTCGTCATAGGGCCAGATGGTAAAGAGTATCTGTTCGGCGCTCCACCAGGCTTCATGGGTCACCCATTCATTGTACGATTCTTTGTACAGGGGCGTTGGTTCCGGCCGGGTCTTAGACAGGTGCCAGATGCGCGTGGAGGCATCGCCTCCGGTTTCCTGGCAAAACATAAGAGAACCTGGCGTGAACGGATTCGCCTGAAAATGCCCAACGCGAAAATCCGTTTCCGCCAATGTGTGTGTCTCCCCGGTTTTCACATCCATGGCAAAAACGCCCCAAGCCTTGTTTTCGCGAATGACGCCGCCAAAATAAAAGGCCGACAGGTCCGCATCCACCGTTACCGTTCCTTCGATAGTCAGGCATGCGTCCGGAAGCCTGCCGATTTGTGTGGGCGTTCCTTCGCCGTGAAAGGCCTTTACAAGGTCCAGCACATAGAGGTTCCTGTCGGCAATATAGTACAGGTCATTGTTCTTCCAGGTCAGGGTTCCCGTGGAATAGGAGTTCACCGACACGGGACGTACAGTCCCGCTTTTCATTTCAAGCATCCATAGACTGCTGTCGTTTTCCTCCCTCCGCGAATGAAAAACCAAGTGCTCCATAGTACGCGTCCACATGGGATGCGTCTGATAAATAACCTGATTTTCATGGCCACCCGGCGTGAGATTGAATATCTCTACACCGGTCTTTTCATCCCGGAAGGAGGGGAAAATGCCCGCCGGAGACCATGCGCACGGTGGATGCGATATTCCCTGTTCGGAGGCGTCGGAGGACGCTACAAGGAAGGGGCCTGCCGCAGCGGCGCATGATTTTAAAAAGAGACGCCGATTCATGTTCAGAAAGGTCTTTTGCATTGCTGGTCTCCTGATTTGCGAAATGACGAAAGCATAAGACTACCATGTAAAGCCGGCAAAATGCATCCGCTGCCCCAGCAGGAACTGTATGTTCCGTTAAATCCAGTTTCACTTGTTTTTTATAGATAAAACGCCGTGGCGGCGTAAAGAAGGTATCTTCAGGGTTGAACGTGGGCGTTGCACAGTCGAATAAACCGGGGAATGAATAATCACCGATTGAATAATTCCAACCTGCAGGCGATGATTACCGGCTTGTTCGAATGGGCGGCGCGATACGTCTGCAAATCTGATTCCCTATGTGAATACGGGCCGGATTGGCGTCTTCCCTGAATTATCTGTGATGTATCAAGCCGACAGTGGTCAGCACCAAACCCATCGGCGCAAAGAGGATCAGCATGATGGTTGACAACATGCCTTCTGCACTGGTATCGCCCGCGGCGTAGAAAGATGTTTCATAGATATACAACGCGAAGAAAGGCCCAATCCCGAGCAGCAGCAAAAGCACTCCCAAGCGAAGGGCCCATCGTCCAAGGATCATACCCAGAAGTATTCCGAAAATAATACCCCCGAAAATATACATAAGGATGTACATGAATCTGCCTTTCTTCCGGCGGGGATGAACGCAGCGTAGTGTTCCAAGGGGGTAATGTAGCACGAACTTTGCATTCATGCTGAAAAAAAAACAGGAAGCCTGCACGATCTCAATTCATCAGCCTGTAAATTTCACCACCAAACAACACCTGATCGCCATGAGAATTCATGACCGACTGTTGAAGCGACAGAATGGACTTGTTGCTATGTTTGAAACTTCAAGCACAAATCGAATACGCTTTTTCAGTTGCCCTGCCAACTGAAAAACTTTGTTGGACTACACGCAAGTAAGAAGACTGAGCAAAAAGGGGACTGACTGCCAAATAGCCCATGATTGCTGCATAGAGGCTGTTTGTCAGTCCTTGCTGCTATTTGGTTGTCTGTCCCCTTTTTGCGGACACAGGAAAGAATATCCACGGCGAAGCCGTTTAGTCCAACACAAAACAATAGGGATTACGATTATCATGGGCGTTTATAAAGAAAGTGGTTTAAGACGAATAGATGGCCCTGCCGAACCGGACACTGGTACACTGCACCCTGAATACAAGCAACATAGTCCCGATGGGAGAAAACCCTTTTCAATGTATAAACACGCGCTTCTTCTTTCATGTCTGGCTGTAGGTATTACTGCTGCTTTATATTTTTTGAATCTTTATATCTTCTTAACCGCATCCACCAGACAATCGGACAGTTGGTCTATTTTATGGAATCTTTTGGCCCTTCTCCTTGGGGTGTGCACTGTTGTAGGGTTTCATTTCTTCGGGAACAGATGGACAGGTTTCCTATTCAACACGGTATATTTCATCATTCATTTGGTCCTGTTGGTAACGATTTCTCTGTCACTATCCAATACCGGCGAAACAACAAGTGCCTCTTTTACGCTCAACCCGGAATGGATGGTCTCTTTCTATGGTGTTTTGTATGGGATATTTTTTGTCATGTACTACTTCAGACGGAAGCCGGACAAGAAAAACGCTGCTGAAGAAGAAGTAGAAGATATGTTGTTTTACAGCATGTTGCCCTTCCCCCTAAATGTCTTGACTATGAAAATTATGGGCAGGCCGCTGCCCAAAGGCGCGTTTGAGTTTCAGATATGGTTTCTTGCAATGATGGGCGTGTCTTTCATCGCTATTTTAGGAATAATTGTATTAGTGGCTCTACTTACATGACAGCCGTCGGATACGATTTCTTCTCGTATCCAAGTTTCACTTGGCAAAGTCATTGCTTGCGAAGTTGTCCTTCGCAACGCTGAACGTTCTCCCCAGGATATGGACATCTCCAGTATACAAGGAAATACAATTTCAAGAAAGAGTGCGTTCCCAAATGCGATTCGGGAACGAGCCTAAAACCGAGTGATCAGCCGCGCATGGCGCCGCTTGCCTGATCAACCGCACAAGGAAACTGCAATGAAATGGATACATGGCTTAACAGGTTGTCTTTTCGTACTAGGCGTTCTGGACGGCGGGTATGCGGCATCGGAGCCAATACCTACCGAAGCACCGGTACTTCACTTCGGTGGTTGCGGGGGGGTGTATTTGCTGGCGGAACCGGGAGAACTGTGGGTAGAGGTGGAGAAGTATGATCTGAACGTTCGGGGGCGCAAGACCTTCCTGCGGGCGATTCTGGCGGGGCCGGACCGGGCGGTGCTGGCGGAGGAAACGCTTCCGGAGGACGGACTGGGCAAGGGCGACGGCTCGGGGCCGGTGCAGCGGGCGCGGTTGAGCGCGCAGGCGCCATGCACGGGCGTTTACGCGCTGAACATCACCGTGAGCGAGGACCGGTACGGCGAGGACATCGCCTGGGGCTTCCGCACCAACTGCGCGAAATATCTTGTCGAAACGTCGCGGGGACACCGGGACGCGGCCCATGAAGAACCGCTGGTGCTGCTGGGTCCGGAGGTGCCTGGTGACGTTTGTTTCCGTCCCGAACATGGGGCATTCACGGTGGAACTTTCGGGCCTGAATGCGCACGCGGAACCGCCGGTGCTGTATGACGGGGACAACGGGGTGATCGGTGTGATTGCCCAGGACGACGAGGGCAAGGGACACTTCACCGTATCCGCTGAGGCGCCGCGCGGTTCTATGCCTTGGAGGCTGCACCTGCCGGTGTTTCGGGGCACGGTCCATATTGACGGCGTGACGCGCTGGACTGACGGCAGTGATTATCCCAACTTTTCGCTGTGGACGCCCGAGGCTACTTCGTGGTTTCCCTTTCATGAAAACCGCTGGTTGCTTACGCCGTACCGCCGTACCATATATCTGCGCGGAGTGGGGGAGGAGAGCGTTGCGTTTGAAGTGCACAATAACGTGAAAGCGCGGCGAACGGTTCGGCTTGAGGTTGAATTTCCCGGCGCAGTGTTTCCGGCGACCCCTTCCGAGGCCGAAGTCTCCCTGGAGGCAAAAAGCACAGCGAACGTGACGCTGGCCTGCACACTGCCGGAGGGTGTGGAGGAGGCATCCTGCCGGTTACGCGCTACACTGCCGGACACGCCGGAATTTTCGACCTATGCGAGCGTCACGCTGCGAAGAGGCGTTGCGCCGGCAGATCAACCGCTTGATCTGCCGCTGGTATTCACGCCGTACGCGCATGAGAACGAGCAATTCGGGTATCTGCCCCGTTATCCGCTGGATAACCAGGTGTATTTTGATGGAAAGGGTCAGCCCTTCGTTGTCGCACAAACTGCTGACTTGGCGCGATAGTGCCTGGACGTTCATCTCCGAAGTGGCTGGGGCCGACGGCGCTACCCTCCCCTTCACCGCCCGGTGCTCCAAATGCGCTTTTGATGCGGACCATACGGTGTATCTCCTGGGCCAGGTGGAGGGGCGTGCCGCCCTGTTCTATGCCCGCGATGGCGAGAAACGCCTGAACGCATGTTTCCTCCCCGTGTGGGGCGGCATGGACCTGGAACAGTTCTCCGGGAACAACCGGCTCGAAGGGCCGCCGCCGCTGGTATCCTACACCCTAACCGAAAAAGACCCGGACGTATTCTGGCGCAGGCTGAATGATCTGCACCTGCTGCTGCCGGTCAACAATGCGGACGGCACCCTTGCTCTCCAAGAGCCGGTGTTGATTTCCCGCAAGTGCATTGGCTTTTCCGCCCATTCCGGCATCCCCTCGTCGGTGGTGTCCCGGGACGGCAAGGTGCATGTCGTATGGGCCGAAGCGACCGAACCGGAAGAAAAAGTGCCCGGCGTGCCGACCTTCGTGGTGACATACGACCGGAACACCCGACAATTGGGCAAGCCCGCCCTGGTGGGTTACGGTGCTCCGGCCAATGACTGTCACAATACACCCTCCATTACTATGGATAGCCAGGGATACCTCCATGTGCTCATCGGCACCCATGGCCGCACCTTCCAGTATGTCCGGTCCTTGCAGTCCAACGACGCCGGCGGCGGCTGGACCGAACCGGAGGAACTCGGCCCCGGCCTGCGCCAGACCTATGTCGGGCTGGTATGCGACCAGGAGGACACGCTGCATGTCGTGTTCCGGCTATGGTTTGATGACGGTAAGCCTTATTTTCCCGCGAGCCACTACGCCACGCTCGCTTACATGCGCAAGCGGCCGGGAAAAGCCTGGTCCAGCCCAAAGGTGCTCCTGGTCTCGCCCTTCTCCGAATACGGCGTTTTCTATCACCGTCTGACCATTAATCCTCAGGGACGCCTGTTTCTGTCCTACGACTGCTGGTCCACCTATTGGTTTTACCGTAACGACCACCACGGCACCCGCCGCGCGTTGATGCTGTCCCCCGATAGCGGTGATACATGGAAACTGGCGGACATGGAAGACCTGGTGGATTGATAGGGGGACTCTTGAATAAAGGAGTTCAGTGGCTGTTTAGTCCAACAGAACCAGACAACGCGATATTGTAGTACATGATGCATAACCGGTAGCACATAATCTTCTGAGGAGCCGTGTACATAAACGCAAGTAAACACGGT
>JAEAMG010001130.1_pt1 | contig 22562 bp, 21 predicted proteins | sample 8958741 | NCBI WGS metagenome assembly JAEAMG01 (sample SAMN16933256, study PRJNA681125) | bioreactor sludge metagenome | isolation source: anaerobic bioreactor treating anionic surfactant - SDBS | place: India: Bengaluru | collected 2019-02-28 | reverse complement strand
CGGTTCGCTCCAAGTATTTGAGCAGGCGCTTGCGCTTTCCTACCATTTGTACAAGTGTCTTTTTCGCAATGTACTCCTTGATAACGATCGTCCGCTGCCGCCTGTCTAGCTCTCTTTCACTCAACGTACTCCTCCTATTACTAGTAGAAGTGTGCAGAGCATATGTGCGAGAAATGTTACCTTTTAGCTGACGAACTTTGGGGGGAGACGCAAGAACTAGCGTACGCTCCCTCGATAATATTCGTAGCTCGCGTCGTTATATTCCGCTAGTGGGTACATATCAACGACGCCGTCATTCCACAGGGCAAAATTACTCACGCCAGCTTGCATCGTAAAGCGGCTGCATGTCGTGCAATATGGCTCGCCCGCACCAGTGAAATTACCGTCTTCGTCAATTCGCATAAAATAGAGCGTCGACCCCGTTAGTTTTTCCGGCGCGTGTTTACATGCGTCAATCACAGCGTTCCATTCAGCGTGCACGCAACACGTCTTGTCGTATTTTGGTTTTTTCGTAAAATCGAACACGTCCGCACAATGGCGCTGTCGCTCGTCACCCAACGCAGGCGCATTATACCCACGACCAATTATTTCACCGTCCGCCGCCACAATAACCGAACCGCATTTTGCTCGCAAACAGGTCGCCTGGCTCGCCACGCGCGCTGCCTCTTCAAAGAAAGCTCGGCTATTTTTTAGAGCCAATCCGCCATCAATTCTTTGCACGATTTCTCCTTTTCCTGGCTACCCGCTCGCGATATTCGTCGGCCATCATGTATGTTTTCGTTATCTCGCGCAAAATCGGGTTGCCAGCGCGCGTCAGGGACAATATTTTATTCATCTCACAGTCTCTGAATTCTCTGCATTCTCTAGCCAAGATTCATGCAGCATTGGTAACACCGCCGCAATGTCATCGGCAACCATTTCTCTAGTGGTAAAAATATTAGGCTTTTCCCGCTCAATGCTCATATAACTGACCTTTTTGTAAGTTGTCATTCACCAACTGACGCAATAGCTCATATCGTTTCCTGGTATCTTCATTGTCGAGCACTTTTTCGCGAATCGAGACATATTTACCCTCTAAATCTACCGGTGCAGGAGTCAGCGATACGACTTTCCCTTGATATTGCTCTCTTGTAGTATCGATAACTGTACCATCATCGAGCACATTATAGTAATGCTTCTCATCGATTCCGTCACCACTCACCCTTACTCGAAATAAATCACCGCCCAAAAAGTCTTGCACTACAAGCGAAGATACGACACATTGCCCGCGCGCAGGGTTATCGGCGGGCAAATCGTCACCCAATGTACTCGTTTCGGGACACCACGACGCACGTAGCGCCTCGGTTATGTGCAATATATCCGGCTTCATAACTATCCATTGTAATGAAACTAGTCTTTCTTCTCCTCGGCTGCTTTTTCCTCTTCAGCTCCCTGCTCAGCTTCGACGTCATCGGCATCGGCGGTTTCAGCATCACCACCAGCCGCGTCATTTGCGGCCTGTAGCGCACTTGGCTCATAGACACTTGCCACAACAAGATCCGTGATACTCTGTCGCTCCTCGTCCTCATCGTCGTCAGCGCGACCATCGTCGTTATCAACAATTTCTACGCCTTCGGGAATATTGATATCCCCAACAACGATACGATCGCCCGCTTCGGCTAAATCAACAATCGAAACCTCCAGCGCCTCTGGTAGTTCTAGTGGCAAAGCCTTGACTTCAAGCTTTTCAATTGCCTGCAAAATCACCAAACCATTGCGCTCAGCAACAGACTCACCCTCGCCAACTAGACGAATTGGCACTTCAGCCTCAACCGGCTCATCGGCCCGCACTGCATGAAAAGAGATGTGGCGAATCGTATTTTTGACTGGATCGCGATCGACATTCTTAATCATGGCAATTCGACGCTTCTTGCCCACCAATTGCACTGGCGTGTGCTGCCCAGCTTTCTTTACGACCTTAAGGACATCGCTCTCAATGGCCTGTACACTAATCGCGTCAATCCCTGCGCCGTAAACAACGCCGGGAACGAGCCCTTCCTTGCGAATTTGCCCCAGCTTTTTACCGTGCACCTCTCGTGCTTCGATTTTTAGTGTAATCTTATCTCCCATACTTCTCCTTTCGTTGGATACCTGTTCGGAGGTAAAATTGATATTACCTTCTTATTATATCATATTGTGCACATGCTCGGGCAGTATGCTACAATGAGAATATACTTATGGAAGCATTCATACATTTCATTACTGGTTTCGGTGTGCTCGCAATTTTGTTCGTTATCTACGCAGAATCCGGCTTACTCATTGGTTTCGTATTCCCAGGGGATAGCCTTTTGTTCACCGCCGGCTACATGGTGCAGCAAAACATCCTTCACCTTGGCGCATGTCCATTCAATATTCATATCTTTGTCGCTATGCTCTTCATTGCTGCCGTCCTCGGGGATAGTACTGGTTATGCGTTCGGACACAAGGTTGGTAGAAAACTATTCGACAAGCCAAATTCACGCTTTTTCAAGAAAAAGTATCTTCTTCAGGCAGAAAAGTTCTATGAGAAACATGGCGCTCTCACCATTGTCCTCGCACGATTCGTGCCGGTCGTACGCACCTTTGCTCCCATCGTTGCGGGAACGAGCAAGATGCATTATCACACCTTCCTCGCCTACAACCTCATCGGTGGCGCGTTATGGGTATCCGCCCTTACCTACTTGGGCTATTTCGCCGGCGCAGCGCTGACGAAAGCCGGCGTGAACATCGAAGTCGCGGCACTTATCATCATCTTTTTGTCCGTCTCGCCAATGTTCATTCATGCGCTCAAGCAAAAAGAAACCCGCGAACTTATTAAGAACCAATTCGCTACCGTATTCAAAAAAGACAAGAAAAACAAGTAGCCCAAACTCTGCTCTTTATCGAGCAGGCTTTTCTATGAACGTTAGAGCTCGGCCAGTGTGTCCAGCACGCCCTGTTCTACCGATACGGTGCACGTAATCATCATATTGTTTCGGCGCGTCGAAATTAATGACGTGAGAAACGTTCGGAATATCGAGTCCTCGAGCCGCAACATCGGTCGCAACCAAAATTCGCACATCGCCGTTTTTAAACGTTCGGAGTGCTTTCTCGCGCTGAGACTGCGATTTATTACCATGAATCGCCACAGCCGTTAAATCATTAGACGTCAATTTGTCCGCCAGACGTTGAACGCCAAATTTCGTCTCGCCAAAGATAATCACCTTGTCATATGGCTCATTGACCAGCAACTCTTCAAGTAGGTCGATCTTATGCGCCTTGTCTCGCGCTTCAATAATATCTTGTTCAATATGATCATTCGTCGCATTTTTCACGACCGTTACCGTCTCCGGCTCGAACATGAACTCCTCAACGATTTTTTGTACACTCGGCGTCATTGTCGCACTAAAACAGAGTGTCTGCCGTTGTTTTGGCATTTCCGCTTCAATCGATTTTATATCGCCTACAAAACCCATGTCGCACATGCGATCCGCTTCGTCAAGGACAAATGTCGTCACTTGGCTCAGGCGAAGCACTCGGCGCTGAATAAGGTCTTTGACACGTCCAGGCGTACCAATAACCACGTGAGGTCCTCGCTGAATCTGACGAATCTGCTGGTTGATATTGGCACCACCGACCACAAGAGTCGAGTAAATCCTCTGACCAGCAGCAAAACGCCGAAGGTCGGCATCGATTTGCTGCGCCAGCTCTCGTGTCGGCGCAAGTATCAGCGTGCTCACTACTTGGCGGTTCGCATTCGTTTTTTCAAGAACAGGCAGCACGAACGCTGCCGTTTTGCCCGTCCCAGTATTCGCAAGTCCAATAACATCCTTGCCCTCAAGAGCAAGCGGAATACACTGGTCTTGAATTGGGGTTGGCGTTGTAAAACCAAGATGAGCAAGTGTTGCAGTCGTCTTTGCATTCAAGCCAAAATCGCTAAATGCGTGGGAAGCAACATATTCTTCCTGCTCCGCTGGTTTAATTGCTTTATTGATAAATTTGCTCGGGTTTATCGTAGACTTTACATTAGCCCGAGAATTACGCTTATGATACGGGCGTTTTGCGCCCGCGTTATGACGACGCGATGCGCCGTTTTGCTGATATGACATTGTGTTCCTTTCCATTTAGGAGTTCTTATATGATGAACGGCCTAGGAAATTTCGTTTTGATAGTCAAAAACAGTGAGACATAGGATTTCATCCAGGGGTTATTTCACCCACATACCTCTATTGTAGCACAGATCTACCAAAAATGCAAGAGGTCTACACTAACTGGCGAAATAATCCGACATAGGACACTACCTCTTCGAAAGGATTCTTTGTTCGATGATTCTCTTGACAGTCTCAAATTTAAAACCCTCAGCCTCGATACTGCGGGCCGCACTTCGTGCAAGAATGGCTCTTTTCTGTGCCTTGGTCATATCTTCATTATAGCACAAGCGGCTATGGAAATCGACGATTACACCTGAGTCTCACAACTCTCCGCTCGGGTCCTGCCAAAAGATTGTCATAGACCATATACTACAAAAGTGCTTTGAGGTATCTACCTGTGAAGGAAGATTCAACACGAGTTATCTCCTCTGGTGTGCCCTTCGCGACAACCGTACCGCCGCCCATACCGCCTTCCGGCCCCATATCAATGATATAGTCGGCGCATTTTATAACATCGAGGTTGTGCTCAATCACAATCATCGAATTCCCGCCCTCAACCAATTGGTGTAAGATTTTCAAAAGGCGCTTGACGTCCGCCGAATGAAGGCCTGTCGTTGGCTCATCAAGGATATACATCGTCTTGCCGGTCGAACGGCGGGAGAGTTCCGTGGCTAGCTTGATGCGCTGCGCTTCACCGCCTGAGAATGTCGTAGCAGGCTGCCCGAGACGAATATAGCCTAGGCCCACTTCAACAAGTGTCTGAAGTTTTCGTGAAATCGCGGGAACATTTGAGAAAAATTCCGCGGCTTCCTGAACGGTCATCTCCAAAATATCACTAATTGTATTGTCTTTGTATTTAATTTCTAGCGCCTCGCGATTGTAACGCCGCCCCTTACATTCATCACACACGACATAGACGTCAGGCAAGAAGTGCATTTCGATTTTTATCACACCATCGCCCTGGCAATGTTCGCATCGGCCACCCTTAACGTTGAAGCTGAATCGGCCAGCCTTGTACCCCCGAATATTTGCTTCGGGAGTTGACGCAAAAAGTTCACGAATCGGCGTAAATATACCGGTGTAGGTTGCGGGATTTGAACGCGGAGTCCGGCCAATTGGCGATTGATCGATCACGATGACCTTATCGAGATGCTTCAACCCATCGATACCATCATGAGCGCCCGGCACAGTTGTAGCACGATTCAATCGAGCCGCCAACTCTTTCGCAAGAATATCGTTGACGAGCGTTGATTTGCCCGAACCAGAAACGCCGCTCACAACAGTCATGACACCGAGAGGGAAAGTCACGTCAATATTTTTTAAGTTATTTTCGCGGGCACCACGTACAACCAATTGACGGTCTTTCATGACCTTTCGTCGTTTTTTCGGCACCTCAATTTTCTCGACACCTGACAAATATTGTCCCGTAATGCTGCGAGGATCTTTCGCCACCTCGTCCGGCGTGCCAATTGACACAACCTCGCCGCCAGCCGCACCAGCGCCAGGCCCCATATCGACAAGGAAATCACTCTGGCGAATAGTGTCCTCGTCGTGTTCGACCACGAGAACCGTATTGCCGAGATCTCTCAATCGTTTCAGCGTGGCAATCAATCGATCGTTATCCCGCTGATGTAACCCAATCGACGGCTCGTCCAATACATAAAGCACCCCCTGCAAACCCGCGCCAATTTGCGTCGCTAAACGAATGCGCTGCGCCTCACCGCCAGACAGGGTGTTAGCCGCGCGGCCAAGGTCAAGATAATTCAACCCGACATTACTCATAAAGCCAAGACGCGCCGTAATTTCTTTGACAATCAGCCGCGCAATCTCCATCTCGCGTTCAGTCAGCTTCATTTTGCTCGTAAACAAGTCAAGCGCATTATCAACGTCAAGATCACAAATGTCCATGATATTCAGATCATGCACCGTTACAGCCAAAACCGACGGCTTCAATCGCGCCCCCTTGCAAGCAAAACAATGCCGTTCACGCATAAACCGTTCAATATCTCGCCGCATAAAATCACTATCGGTTTCCTTCCAGCGACGCTCCAAATTCGGAATAACCCCTTCATATGTTGTCTTGTAACTTCGTCCCCCGCCAAGATCAACCGTATATTGCTGACTGCCCGTACCATACAAAATCTTTTGTCGGGCCTCCTCTCTCAGGTCATTCACGGGCGTGCGCACGCCAAATCCATGCGCCTCGCCAACAGCCGCCAACCGCTTTAGATACCAGGCGTCGGCGTTAACGCGGTTATATGGACGAATCGCGCCTTCAGCCAATGTTAAGTTACCATTAAATACAAGCTCTGGATCAACCTCAAGCCTACTTCCAAGGCCCGTACAGACCGGACATGCCCCCTGCGGAGCATTAAAGCTAAACAATCTCGGCTCCAGCTCGGGAATTTCCTCTTCCGGGTGGTCAACGCATGCGTAACGTTGCGAAAATACGCGAATCTCTCCAGAATCCGCGTCCATAATTTCAATAACGCCCTGGCCTAAATCAAGTGCCTGCTCCACGCTTTGCGTCAAACGCGACTGCATATTATCCATCAATGCCAAACGGTCAACGACCAACTCAATGTCGTGTTTATAACTCTTCTGTAATTCTGGAAATTCATCGAGCGCATACACGACACCATCCACCCTAACGCGCGCATAGCCCAGACGGCGGTATTGTTCAGGGATATGCGCAAACTCGCCTTTTTTACTTTTCACGATTGGCGCAAGGATAAGTAAACGCTTGCCAATGTACTGCTTTTCAACCTCCTCGACAATCGCGTCCATTGTTCGCCTTGTCACCTCTTTACCGCAAACGGGACAATGAGGAATACCAATACGCGCAAACAACAAGCGAAGGTAGTCGTAAATCTCCGTCACTGTTGCCACAGTTGAGCGCGGGTTGCGGCTAGTCGATTTTTGGTCAATTGAAATCGCCGGACTTAAGCCCTCAATACTATCGACATCGGGCTTGTCCATAACGCCCAAAAACTGCCTGGCATAACTGGACAGGCTTTCAACGTAACGACGTTGGCCTTCCGCATAAATCGTATCGAAAGCAAGCGAAGATTTGCCCGAACCAGACAGTCCGGTAATCACCACGAGCTTATCACGCGGAATCTCCACGTCGACGTTTTTCAGATTGTGCTCCCTCGCACCTTTGACTCGAATTACCTCGGACATAACTGGTCCATTATACAGGATTTTTTATGATTTTTCCAGTATACCGAGGTAAGAGGCTCAAGGTATCACCGCAGGAGAAGACTTTAGCAGGTTGGGTAAAGCTTGGGAATATTAGGACCGTTAGCCGTGGTAACACCATTCCCAGTAAAGTACAAGATTGAATAGTCCGAGGCGCAGTAATCACCATTCTCCCCTTCATTTTCATTCCACACATACGGGTTGCCTCTCTCGTCGCCGTTTCGGAACGCAGATAGGTCCATGCCTGAAGCCGAGCTAAGATTAGTGAGGTTGGTATAGTATCGCGTCCAACAATATGACGTTTTCGGAAGATCTTTCGGTTCTAGACGATCTGGGTTACTGGCGACAGCAGTACATGCGCCATCTGACCAGTAGTTACCCGTTATCTTCCCTAACGTTTTCCCTGTTGCCGCTCGCGCAAGAGTGATAGCCTTGAGGAGTTGTGCCATTTCTGAGTTGCGGCGAGAGGTTTTTGCTCGTTCTTGGATGTTTGTATACGCTGCAATAGATATTGCAGCGAGGATTGCTATAACGACAATGACTATGAGTAATTCTACGATAGTGAAACCATGAGCTTTTCTGTTCATGCTTTTAAGTGTACCCCCCCCGAGGTTGGTGTCAAGAGAAAAATCAATTTTGCTTATGATTGCACCAAACACCTCTGTTTGCTATAGTGAGGACATGAAAAAGCTGGGCAGTCTCATTGGTCTGTTTGGAGTAGTTGGAGTTACGATATATTTCTTCGGCAATGAACTACTCCTTTTTGTGCTGGCCGGGCGCGTGCCATTCATCAACGTAGTCATTCCGCCCGTAGCAATGTTCCTTTTTTGGCTTCTCATCGTGCCGATCAGCATCATCCTGTGGCGCATTTTCAACCTATCGACATGGAAAATTCTTGAGTCAATCGCCGCGGCGCATCAACGGTATCTAAATCGCCGCGTTCGCCTATTTACCCCGCCGCTTTCGCCTCAAACAATTAGTCTTATTGCCACCGCCCTTCTTGCAATAGAAACAGAAAATCGACAATCGCCAGCACCAACTTCCGCAATGCGCCGTCGACTTGCCCCGCTGCCTATTTAGTCGTCTGCAGGCATGACGCTCTCAATCCACAGCTGTATTTCAGCGAGTAGAAATTGCTGATGTTCGGACAACTTCTGCGTAGATATCCTTTTCATCGCAAGGACTGCGTTTGGCAGTTGCTTCTGCAAACGCATAGCGCGCCAATCCTCCCACGCCGCCATCTCATCTTCGCTGAGCGCTCGGGGAAAACTCCGCGCTTTGTAATGAAGCAACAATTCAGGTAGCCGTTCGTCCTGAAACTCAGGATGAAAATCTACAAGGGCTCGTTCATCCGCATTTCTTACCGCCTCGACCCGAAGTCGATCTTGGTCGGTCAAAAAGCCGTCGTATAGTTTTGCCTCTGGCTCGTCCGCGAGTGGCCGCTCACGTTTCGTTTCATACAGCGAACGTAATCGCTCCGCGAAATCCGGATGCGCAAGCAACGTGTCCATATGTTTCTTCACAATATCTTCCGTCAGCTCGATTCGCTTCCAACCCTCATCCTGCCCAAGCACACCCATTGGCGCAACCGCAGGACAACGATTATACTGCAATTGTTTTACAGGCAACGGAATAAAATCTTCTTTTTTTCGCTCTTCCCACGTCGCAAATATTTTGTCAGCCAAATCTTTTTGACTCAAATTCACAAATGGCGTCGGATCATACCTCAGGTCATACACGAGAACATTGCCATGAGGCGCCAAAGTCAAAGGAAAGGCTACGGTTGTCTTTGCATACTGTTTATCGTAGCGACCGCTCGTATAAACGAAAGGTTTCTTATCGTCCAAATTTACAAGTTTTTGCACTTCTTTTTTGTCGCGCATGGCCAATAAATACTCAAACAATTGCGGCTGAGACTTTTTGATGAGTCGCGCTACGTCAATAAGCGCCTCAACATCGCTCAAAGCATCATGCGCATTGTTATGCGAAATACCATTTGCCTTCGTGATAAGCTCAAGGCGGTTCGTCGGCTCGCCCGCATCATCAACTGGCCACTCAATACCATCTGGTCTGAGCGCCCTGGTCATACGCACCACATCAAGCAAGTCCCACCGGCTTCTCCCCTCTTTCCACGACCACTCATACGGATCATGAAAATTACGCCACAGCAGGTGGCGGATGAACTCATCGTCAAATCTGACGCTATTGAACCCCACGACGATTGTATCGGGTGTAAACCACTCCTCCGTCAGCCTTTTAGAAAATTCCGCCTCCGAATAGCCCTCCTCAACCGTTTTTTGAGGCGTAATGCCCGTAACCATCAGAGCCTCAGGACTTGGAATAGTATCATCATTTAGCGCCACCAGGACGTTCACGGGCTCCCCTATGAGCTCAAAATTCATATCCGTTCGAATACCCGCAAACTGCATGATACGGTCGCTACGCGCGCTTAAGCCCGATGTCTCGAGATCATAAAAGAAAAAAGATTTTGCCATATATCTATTGTAACGTACTGGAGCAATAAAAAACACGCCCGTAAGCGCGTGAATGGCAAGGAAAAACAAGTTGGATATGAAAAAAGGTAGGGGGCGGAGACGAATGAGTGCGTGGCCGGCCGTGCCACAACAGCTATTCGTCTCCGCCCGGGGGCCTTGTCTAAGTGGTGTTTTTGACCGTTTATTATACGGAGTATACGGCAGCTGGCATTACGCCAGGCGAGGTGTATACTCCGTATAACAGGGACGGCCCCATGCTCTCACTCAGCATGGTGAGCAAAGTTACTGCAACGGGGTTTCCTTTCGTAGTGGGCCCTTACGAGATTTCGATTTCGCCTCAGAAGAATTACCCTAATAGGGCATTTTACCAGGGCTCTTATGACCGACCGTGGAGAATTATCTTCTTCTCTAGGTTGGGTCACCCGGATGCGCCTGAACACCACGGGTTAGAACCTACTAGCAAAGAGTAAACTCTAATCCGCGGTGTTAGTCCCGCACCAAAAATATCATATCCAACTTGTCAAAGACCGCTCGGGAGCAATAATCCTCAACCGAGGGTACTTTGCGTTGTAGCAAACATTTGACCCTTTGTCAATACTTTTTCCTAAAATTGTTGCAAAATATGCGTAATTTATACGTCAATAGACTCGCACGTGATTATTTTCCCCTGTTAAGCCCGCACATAAATTATAATTTCATTGTATTCCGATTCTGTATTCTTCTTCCTTGCCGGGAAGAAGCAGAGGTATGAATCGGGAAGTTAGCTCTCTTTAGTGGATAGGATCAGTGGATCGCAGCGAGGACCGACGGATGGTCGGGATGCTCCTCAGCGAACTTCCAGCCGTGGCCGGGACGAAGTCGAAGCGGTTGCCCTGTGGCGCACATGGGGCAGTCTTCGGCCGCATAGGTCTCGCCTCCGTTGACGTCTTCGAGCACCCACAGTTCGGGTACTCCCAACGTTTCCGCGGTTACATCTGGATTTCGCCGGACAATAACCGCAACCCCGAGGACCTCAATCTCGCTTGCTCGAAGCAGGTCGACTACGGGTTTGACCGAACTTCCCGTAGTAAGGAGATCATCGATCACGATAGCGGTCATCCCAGGCCTTAGGATCTTCTCAAAGCCCATCTTGATGGGCCACGAAGCCGTCTTGTCTTCACCCTCACCGGCTACGTTGCACCACAACGCTAGTGGCGAGCGTAGCTTACGCCCTGCCAGGGCGAAGGCCAGTGTGCGGCCCATAGTTTCTGGGCCCACGATAACATTCGGGTAGGCAGGTGTCACGCGCATGAGATTGTAGGATACATCATCAACCAGCCTCAGCATAGGCGCGATGACGCGCAGGTTGATGTAGACTGGACTGTGACGCCCTGACGTGAGCACGAGATGATCCTTCGTGTAGACCGCCCCCGCCCCTGTGAGCTTATCGATGATACTCATACGAACCACTCCTTGATCTGGTCGTTGTACAGCTTAGCGGCCTTAGCGGGATCTAGTGCTGAGGTGATGCCACTCGAAACGTTGATGAGAGGAATATTCCTCTTCACGTTTCGCATGACATCCGCCACAGTTCCACCTTGCTTGCCGACGCCTGGGACGAGGAAAACGAGTTTTTCGACATCCTCGTCAACGTTGATGAGTTGCTCGGGGTAGGTGGCCCCTACGACGAGCCCAGCACCTGGTCCATGGCCATTCCAACCATTCTGGACATGCTGTGCAACGAGGTCGTAGTGCAGCCTCCACTCGTCCTTATATAGTCGAAGATCCTGGAACTCGCCCGAACCCGGGTTGCTCGTCTTGCAGAGCACGAAGCAGAAAAACTCCTTCAGAATAGGAGTCATCGCTTCCACTCCCATGTAGTTATGGATAGTCACAGCCTGAACACCGAGGGACTTTGCAAACTCAACGCTACCAAGGTTGGTGTCGCCGATGTCGCCCCATTTGGCGTCGAGGATGCGCGGGATGTCCTTATGGTGGACGTTCATCCACTTGTTCAATTGTTCGAGGATCTGGAGCCCCTCCCAGCCCCACTGCAGGTAGAATTGTAAGTTGGGCTTAAAAGCGGCGGCAAAAGGCGCCGTTTCATCGACAATATTCATGAGCCACTCCTTGACGCCCAGCGGGTCTTGGTAGCGAAGTTCCGCTACATCACCCTGCTTCGGGTCCAGCCCGACACAAAGGTGTGAACCCTGGTCCTTACGGGCCTGGAGCATTTCCTTGAAATTACCAGACATGGTAACCTTTCTAGTACCCATTCTCTTTTCAGAGCGGGGGAGAAATGCCGAAGTTTTGGCCATTCTCATCCGCCCTGAAAGACAAATTGTTAATGTTCCAACATAATCTTGTCCACTAGACAACCAGTATTGCAAATAGAGACGGTATTTGCAAGCACGAGCAATACCATTGCTCCATGGCACGAATATAATATATTCTTACTGTTCTACAAGAGTAAATTCGCTCTCGCCAATGAATATAGGGCTTTCGCCAGTTCCCCCTTGGCGGATAATTTCGTGAGAAATGCCCATTTTGTGCATGATGTCTCGCAGACGATTGACCGATTCATATTGGTCAAAATTGGTGCGACGAGCGAATTTTTCAATTTTTTCGCCATAGACCCGAAAACCATCGCCTTCGCGCTCGACTCGCCACGCTTCCGCCGTTTGCTCGCTACTCAGTCCAATCACCGGGAGTCCCTCCATATCTTCGTTCTTCGTGCCTTCAAGCTCAGCTTGACGATGCTCTTCGACTCGCCGACGAAGCAAGCGCAGTAGATCGGTTATACCCATGTGGGTTCGAGAAGAGATGGCAATCACCTCAGCGTGAGGCGCAACATTCTGGATGGCCGTCGCCTGCATGGCAATAATCTCCTGGTCGAGCCCTTCGCACTTTGTCAGAGCTATAACTTCAGGACGACGAGCCAATTCTGGGCTGTACTTTTCGAGTTCACGGCGAATTGTCTGGTATTTCTCCGCCGGATCGTCTGCATAGGCATCAATCATATGGAGCAACACGGCAGTTCGCTCGACATGACGCAAGAACTGGTCGCCTAATCCCCGCCCTTCGCTTGCTCCTTCAATAATTCCTGGGATATCCGCAATCAAGATGCTTCCATCATCGATGTCCGCTACGCCAAGATTCGGTGTAATTGTCGTAAACTCATAGTCCGCAATTTCCGGACGAGCATTTGATACGACAGAGAGAAACGTCGACTTTCCAGCGTTTGGGAAGCCTAAAAGACCCACGTCCGCCAGTAGCTTAAGCTCTAGCTCCGCTTCAAACTCGTCACCCGGCTCGCCAAGTTCCGAAATTCGCGGCGATTGGCGTGTCGAGCTCTTGAAATGCGCATTGCCGAATCCGCCATCCCCGCCCTTCGCTATCACTGCTTCCTGCTTGTCTTTGGTGAGGTCCGCAACCAGATCATCGCCTCGTCGAACAATCGTACCGATTGGCACTTCAACGACCAGAGGATCGCCCATTCGTCCACGACGATTTCGCTTTGAACCAGCCTGCCCGGACTCCGCTGTCAGCTCGGGTTTATAGCGAAATTTCAAGAGAGTATTCAGATTTTTCGTTGCTTTAAAAATAACATCACCGCCGCGTCCGCCGTCCCCACCGTCCGGACCGCCTTTGTCAACGTATTTTTCATGACGAAAACTAACGGCACCATCACCGCCCTTGCCAGCTTTTACGTATACGGTTGCAACATCAACAAACATAGTAAGGTTCATTATAACGCAAAAGACGCCCCATATCTAGTCGTAACAGATATGGGGCGTCATAATACTCTCTATCTTAGTGAATAAAGTTATATCCACCAAGTGCGCTACGCGGAATTGTTCGGTTCGTCACGATATTGTAGCCGGCATAATTCATATCGCTGACGTAAATATTCTGATCGTCAACACTATTGACAATACCCACGTGACCGTAACCACCACCACCCGATCCTGTTTGGAAGACTGCTCCCGGTTGCGGGTCTTGGTTCACCACGAAGCCAGCAGCACGAGCGCTTGTTGCCCATGAATAAGCATTACCCCAGAAACTGCCCACTGGACGGCCTAACGCCGCACGACGCTCATATGCGTACCAGGTACAGTTACCTGCAGCGTAGCGATTACCGACTGATGCACGAACATAGCCATAGTTTACCCCTGTCGTCGTGCTACTGCTGTAGTAGTTGGATATTACTGGACTTGGCGCGACGTAGCCAGGGCGTTCCGCTTCCGGAAGGTCGCCGTTCGGGAGAACGATGCGAACATCCTTCGTGAGCGGCTGTTCAGCCTCAAGATCGTTATAAAGCATGATACGCTCGGCATCAACTTTGTACTTGTCGGCTATGCTTTCTAAGGTATCGCCCTCTTTTATTGTATAAAGCACGCCGTCAACCAATGGGATGGTTAGGGTCTGGCCGGGTTGTACGTCATCAGAGGTGGTATTGTTAGCCCAACGAATCGTCTGGGTCGACACATTGAATTTTGTGGCGATTTTGGCCATATCATCGCCCTCTTGAACCGTATATGAAGTCACCCCGCGCTCTTCCGATGTCGCCGGCTGAACAATTTGCGGCTTTGAAATAACCTCAGCGTCTGTCTGTGATAGCTGCTTCTTGATATACAACGTTGTCGTTGCCTCACGAAGATCACCCGCTGCAGGTAGGTTGGTTGCCTCCGCCAAATTTGTCACCGCGCTAGCCGCGGTTAACTGATCGACGGAAATCTTTGTTGATGTCGTCTGCTGCTGGGATTGGCTAGCAACAGGATATGAGTTCTGTTTTGCAGATGCTACGTCGGAATTATCAGCAATTCCACCATTTCGATAGCTAACAGCTAAAAACGAAACGATAAGCAGAAAACCAGCCGCATACATCGTAACCGATGATTTTCGTAGCTTTTTTGTCCAACGGACGGTTGATTGATTACGAATAACCATTCTCCTGCACTCTAAGACGTTACCGCCAAGTGCATATTACCATACTAAGTCTTTCTTCTCGCATTTAGAACAGGATACGTGCCGACCTAATGATTAGTTGATATTATTCGCTATAACAATTAGTTAAAACTGTATCCGTGCGACAGTTCTGGTAAACCCGAATTGATAGTTTGTGAGTTTTTGCATACCACATACCTTACTTATCAGGGTAATTACGAGTATAGCAAATCGTCATTTTCATGTCAAGTTTTAACCATGTGGACTTTACTGGGGTAGGAGGCAGTTGACTTGGCAATATTTACGCGTAATCTCGTTATGCTCCTCATCTGTTCTCGTATAATACATAGTGCCGTCATCGCCGCTAACAAAGAACAGATAGTCACCCTCGGCAGGTTCCGCGACCGCTAAAAGCGCTCCGAGGCCAGGTGTGCTAATAGGGCCCGGAGGCAAACCTTGGTGTATTCGTGTATTATACAGTGAATCGTAGTCGACGGTTGGTGTCTTACCATCTTGGGCGGCAGCATAAATAAAGGTCACATCAGAACCCAGGGAAATACCTTCATTTAGGCGCCTAAGAAACACCTGAGCCACTTGTTTTTGGTCATCGCAGACCTGTTTTCCATGACAACTCACCTCTTTTTGGATGATTGAGGCAAGAGTTATGCCCTCATAGAGGGTTAAGCCCTGTTTTTCGAACGCAGCTTCAAGGTTATTTTCCTTGATCTGCTTAACATACTCGTCAAAGGTTCGACGCAAAATCTGCTCTACGGTCGCGTCAGCCGCAACATAATACGTTTCACCCCAAACGTAGCCCTCAATGCCAGCACTGGCAGGACGATCCTTGAAAAGAGTGTCGTTGTAGTCGCTATAGTCCGCCACGAAGGCTCGTTCAATCTCTTCTTGTTGATACCCAAGCCGCTCCAGCGTCGTGCGGATATCCTGCTTTTTTTCGGTCGACGTACTTGAGTTATCGCGCAGCATCGCACCGGGAACAAACTGGATGACTTTCTCTTCCGTATCGGCGTTCTGGAGAGTCTCTACCACCTCTGGCACGGATTGCGATTGAGATATTCGATGAAGACCCGCTTGAAAATTTAACGCCGCGCCATTTACCCGTGCGTATACCAAAAAAGCGAATGCGTTACGCACCAGTTTCTTCTCTTTGAGCATATGAGCAATCTCGCTCGGAGATGACCCCGACTCAATCACCACAGCAACCCGTTCGGTGTTGCTATTATCGACCGGCTTGAGCTGAACTATATACCATAGCCCTGCCGCCCCTATACCAATGACCAACGCGCCAATGACACCTATAGCGACAAGCCACCACTTCCGTTTTTTAATACCCATACTTTTCCTCCAGATAGTCTTGCAGAATAATGCTCGCTGCTTCGGCGTCAATTTCGCCCTTATCTTTAACGCGACCAAGACGACGCTCCGCCTCAACGCTCGTTAACGATTCATCCTGAAAGACTATTTTCGCGTCAACGTCAACTTCACTGAGCTCCTGAACAAATAGCTCAGTCGCCTCTGTCTGCTTTGTTGCCTCGCCCGACTGATTACGTGGATAGCCGACAACAACGACGCTCACTCTGTGCTGCAATATAATCTCGGTCAACTTTTGAATCGTCTCAGGTCCGCGCTCGACATATCCAAACGGTACCGCTATCTTTACTTCTGAGTCGCCTAGCGCCAAACCTATACGCCGATCACCTACGTCTAGTCCGAGAAATGTCTTTCTAGCTGGCATCCTGCAGTTTGAACTCGACTGTTATTCGCTTGACATCGTTTGGTACCGTACGAACCCAGAATGGCCAGAATTTTGTATCGACATCGCTTACTCCGTCAATCGACTCAAGACTCGCCTGAATATCACCGTAGCGCTTGCCCGCGACCTGTTCCTTAACCTTGTCTTCGTTAATCTCTGGGCCGATCTTACCATTAGCCGTCACCCGCACGGCAGGGTTGCTATTTTGGTTGGTAAATTGCGTAAACTTAACGTCTTTTGAACCATCGTCATAGATTTTTTGATTGGATTTACCGGCAATTTCCTCTTCCATACTCGCATGGAAGAAAGTAGTTAATTGAGTCTGTTCAACCGCAAGCATCGATGCCGTAATGGTGGCAGTTAGCTTGACGGTTCCGTTAGCTTCTGAGCCAACTGCTATACTTGGAGTCGGGTCCCCACGAGATTCGGTGTAGCTATCGTCGATAACAAAACTTGACGAACCAAAAGCAGATTTTAGCTTTGCGCGTAAATCATCAGCCTTCTTCTCCTCTAGTAACGACGTAGCCTTTGAAATGTCGCTATCACTCACGACGGTTGCTATCTTATCCGTACCACCACTCGTCGCAGCTGTTAAGGTGGCAGTTACGCCGGACGGTACGCCGCCAACAGAGCCGGTCACGCCATTGTATTGTGAGCCGCCTTCCGATGCGGTAATTGTGCCGTTTGCCGTTCCCGGGCAAATGCCGCCACACTCAAATGATAGGGTTGCAGCCGGTACAGTCACAGCTGCACTGAGAACAAAATTAAAGCCACCGGCCGTCACGACAGTGCCTGCGGGTATGTTCTTGCTACTATTTTGGCTTGTTGAAAACCGCACCCTTCCAGTTGCCTTTTCGCCAACATTCTTCTCTCCCGTTGCCGTAAAATCGACCGTTAGATCTTGTTTCTGTTCTTGTTTAACGGCGCGAATTATCCCCTTGTCTACGTCAGTTTCGCCGTCAAGAGTCAACTGGACGTTTCGATCGACTGTCACTGCTGTTGTTTTGGCGGTAATTACTACAGTCGCACGGGGCGCAAACCAAATTGCCCAGACCAAAAATGCCACCAAAATCGCCGCCCCACCGCCAATAAGCGCCATTTTTTTGCGAAATGAAGAAAAGTTTGGCACCTTCGTCTTCTTTTTCTTGTCTTTTTTCCGATCTTTCGGCTTCTCCGACTCAGCGATAACCGCATCAACCGCAGGATCATCATGGGATGCCACAGAAGCCGCGTGTTCACCTACAGGCAAAGCGCCGCCGTCTATGATGTCATCATCGTCCACTTTGAGCGCGGGTATTTCAACGAGTTCCGGTTTGCTCTGTAAGTTACGGGCAACGGGAATTTTTGCCGAAGCAGCTAAAGCGACCAGTGATTGGTTATGAGAAATCAGAACAACCCGCTTGTTTGCCTGCTCGGCTGTTCGCGCCAAAAGCCGCATGTTGACCGCACTCTGCAGTACGCCAACACGACTCGGGGGAACGAGCGCGATAATCTTCTCTTTTGACGCCTTAATTTTCCCGACTATCGTCGTGATATCATCTTCAACATCAATGTATATTACGTCTTTGTTCATTATATCTTCAGTAAGTTATTGACCTTTTCCATCAGGCCGCCCTCGACCTGTCCCGTCTCTATTGTATCATAGCCGACCCGAAGCAAACCGAGAGCGGTAATCATCGTATGATCGGAAATTTCACCCGTCTTATCGGTTATGCCAACTACTTCAGATGGCCGAATCAGTTGGACGCTTGGTCGTTTCGTAAACGGCAAATCAGCGTACCATTCTTGGGTACTGAGCGCCTCGACAAGCATCTTAAGGCTAGAACCGCCACCACATAGGAGAATTCGATTTGGCAAATGGTCTACGCTGTCAAATTCACTCAGTGCCAACTCAACGCCGGATAACCACACTTCAAGGGTCTTATCGATTGCCGCCTCAAGCTTTTTCTTCACGCCCGGTTTAATGCTTTCGTGCTCGATATTCACCTTGAGCTTCTCTGCATCGGTGTAGCTAATATCCATGTCTAACGCAATTGTACGCGTAAAGCTCCGACCGCCGATTCCAAACATCTTCGTTCCCTCAACTCCGCCATCGTTAACGACCGCAATATCCGTCGTCCCGCCACCAACATCAACGAGAATTGCTGTAAAATTACTGTTCGTATCGGCGCCAAGCACGCTACGACTGACCGCAAATGGCTCGGCGGCAACCGCAATAAGATCAAGCGCCAGTTCATCGGCTACTTTTTCAAGCGCCCCAATATGTACCATCGGAGCAAATGCCGTATAGATCTGCACGGCTACGTCACGCCCCTGAAAACCAATTGGGCTCGAGACCTTATATCCATCGATATGAATAGATACGAGCGCCGAGTTAACCAACTTCACTTCGACGTCTTGATTTCCCGTCTCAAGCGCAATTTGCTCCTGAGCGCGCCCCTGTGCCCGCTCCTGCACTTTCTGGATGATAAATTCCATCTCGGCTTCATCGAGCGGCTTATCCGGACGAGGACGACGATAGCGAATAGTGTTTGTCACTCCTTTGACTAGTTCGCCAGCCATGCCAATAACCGCTCTTTTTGCCTGCACGCCCGCCTGATCTTCCGCATCAGTAAGAGCCGCTTCGCAATTTTGAACCACCCCGGCGATATCGGCAATCGCCCCCGAGTGCATATCGCCCAGGTTCTGTTGTTTTCGACCTACGCCTATTACTTCTATCTTATCGCCTTTAATCTCCGCGATTAAGGCCTTTACATATTCCGTACCAATATCAATACTCGCAAGCAGTTCCCGCCCGTCCGTACTCTTCTTTTTTAACATTTCTTTCAAAGACATACTGCTTATAGTATACCCTAAATAGAATAGGCGGTAAATAAGAACGTATCAAATGCAAAATCTAAGCATATCGTCGAGATGCCCTCATCGGGACTCAGACGTTGCGTTCTCCACAACGCGATGAAACGAATCATTGACTTTTTCAATTATTTGTGATACAATGGAGGTATGCATGAAGTTCGCAGAAAACTTCCTATGAATCCTTGGGATATCGGGGACTTTGAAGACTGCCGTTCTAGAATCCAACGGATCAACACAATTGCCGATAACTGCCCCTACTTCCTGCCCGATAGCAAGAAAGAGGTTATTAAGGTTCCCGCCTCTTATATAGAAGATGGCATTGGCAAGGTTGGGCTTACATTAACTACCGTCACCAACAGGCAAGAGGATGGTCGTTACGCCGTAGGTGCAAAAATTGACATGCAGCATCCGGTTTACAAGAGGATATCCATGGAAACTATTCCCGGAAGCAAAGATGCCTGGATGACCAAGTTTGCCAATAAAGACTAACATCTAATCTTTACCCCCTGATGTACTCGCCATATTACAGCCAGCCTTACCTGAGGAAAACCTGTTTTATAATACTCATTCAAACATGGACAGAATTCCCAGTTCCATTAACTTAATAGACTCGTTCAGACTCGACTTTGCGGATAAATCCCAGGAGCACCAAGTGACTACAATTCATAGGCTACCAGAAGACTCTTTCGGAGTAAAAAGGACGTTGCTTGCTGGAACAAACCTCAAGAATAGAGCTAAGGGATATCGTCTCGATACGGCAGCAAGTTATTCTACACATGAAGGTGAAGTTACCGCTACAATCAGTCATTTTGGCAACAATATGAACACGCTACCTCCAAATAGCGAGGTATCCCTGGCTAGCTCAACTGTCGGGATTTCGCTCCTAGGTAGACTGGCAGACTACGAGCAGCGAGATACCCCGAAAGCCCTTAACGCTATGCTCGGCACCGTGGCTTTGTTTGAGCAACGTATTGAAGCTGCTAGAGCCGACCTTAGTCTATAACACATCTACGCTAGCACGGCTTTGATACGCCGAATACCGGCACTCGATGACTCTTCTTTGGTAATCTTGAATTGTGCGCTATCTGGCGTGCCATCGTCGTCTTGGGCTAATTGTCCTGTGTGATCGACATGAGGTCCGCCACAAATTTCCAAGCTTACGACGTGACCACCCTCGCCCATCTGATACACCTTCACCTCTTTGTCGTAGCGTTCGCCAAATGGACCAATCGCCCCCATTGCTAGCGCTTCTTCCGTTGGATACATCCTGTAGCCGACTGGCAAATCCTCGGCAATCCACTTATTGACCAGTTCTTCGACGCGGTGTTTTTCCTCATCCGTCATTTTGTGATCGAGGTTAAAATCAAATCGCAGGCGCTCTGCGGTAATATTACTACCATGCTGGCGCAACCCAGTGCCAAACACCTCGCGTAGCGCTGATTGCAACAGATGAGTCGCCGTGTGATACTTCATATGAATCAATTCATGGCCGCCCAAACCGCCCTTGAACTCGCCTTTGGTGGCAGTTCGGCTCCGATCGCGCTGCTCTTGCATTTTCGCGTCAAACTGTTCATGCCAATCGTCAGGAATCGCAATGTTTTGCCGGTACGCCTCCTCGATGGCAAGTTCAACAGGGAAACCATAGGTATCATACAGAGTGAATAGCTCTTCCCCCGTCAGACCATCGGCAGCGACTTTTTGCATCTGCGCGATGCCTTTTCGCAAGGTGTGGCGAAATGCCTTCTCTTCCTTGGCGAGAACCGAGATAACATGCTCGCGGTTTTCTTTGACCTCTGGGAAATCGTCCTCGTACAAATCAGCGATTACCGGTACAACCTCCTCGAGGAAGTTCTGTTCAATACCGAGATCGAACGAATAGCGAATCGCTCGACGAAGCAACCGCCGCATGACATAGCCCTGTTCCTTGTTTGACGGCACGCAGCCATCGACCGCAAGGAACGAAGCGGCGCGTAAGTGGTCGGCAATAACTCGCATGCTTTCAGTGTGCGACTCATACTTTTTGCCGCTGAGCTGCTCAAGTTTTTCGATAATCGGCCACATCAGACTAATCTTAAAGACGTCAGGGTCGCCAAGCTTGGCCGCGGCGATACGCTCCAGACCCGAGCCGTGATCGATATTTTTCTGTTCCAACTCTTCAAACACGCCGTCCGCAACCTTGCGATACGCCATAAAGACGTTATTGCCAATCTCCATGAAACGGCCGCAATCGCAGTTCGGGTGGCAAAATTCACCAAATTCGGGGTTATGCGGCGTACCAAAATCATAAAACATCTCGCTATCCGGCCCGCACGGGTCGCCAACTGGCGTTGTTTCAGGCGAGCCATTGCGGCTCCACCAGTTTTTGCTGCCATCATAGTAAAAAATTCGCTCGCCGTCCTTGATACCGCGCGCATACCCAGCCTCTTCCGAGCCAATATCTGCCTGCTCAGAGGAAAGCCCGGCTTCTTTGTAAAGCCTCGCCCACACTCCTGCCGCCTCGGTGTCTTTTGGAATATTGTACCGCTCATCACCGATATAACAGGTCACGTATACCCGCGACATATCGAGCCCGACAACCTGCGAGAGGAATTCCCACATCCATTCAATCTGCTGCTCTTTGAAGTAGTCGCCCATGCTCCAGTTGCCAAGCATCTCAAAAAAGGTCGTATGGCGATTATCGCCAACATCTTCGATATCCTGTGCGCGCAGACATGTTTGGCTATCGACGATGCGCTTGCCATCTGAGTGTGGTTGTCCAAGTAAGTAAGGAATCATCGGCTGCATGCCCGACCCGGTAAAGAGTGTCGTCGGATCGCCCATCAGCACCAGCGGCGCGCGTTCAATGGCTATATGTCCTCGCTCTTGGAAAAATGCTATATAGGAATTGCGGATTTGTTGAGTATTCATATCTATAGTATAGCAAAAAATCGCCTATTCTACAGCAGAGCTAATTCGTCCAGCTATTCCACGTACCGCTTGCAGTGAGACCCCAGGCGGCTGAGCGGGGGTAGCCGATTCCAGCACACCCGCCCGCGGGATACGCTCCGGTTGGGTATTCTCTCACGCTACCACCGGTAGATTCATAGGCAAACGGGGTGCCCGACTTGCTTCTGGCCGCTATACGGAAAAAACTTTCCCCTGTGGTGGCATTTGGTCCTGTGCAAT
>JAEAMG010001127.1_pt1 | contig 22583 bp, 26 predicted proteins | sample 8958741 | NCBI WGS metagenome assembly JAEAMG01 (sample SAMN16933256, study PRJNA681125) | bioreactor sludge metagenome | isolation source: anaerobic bioreactor treating anionic surfactant - SDBS | place: India: Bengaluru | collected 2019-02-28 | reverse complement strand
TTATGCTCAATTCCTTAAGCGCCTTGCAGCTGGATTACATTCGTTTATGGTTTCTGGTACAGCACTCTCTGCCCAGCTTTTATAAAATCCAGGAATACTATACCCATCTAGCAAAGGCAACGCAGCCTGACCAAATTGAAACCTGGCAAAAACTTGGCATTCACAAAAATCATATTCAGCGGCTGCGAGATTTTCATCTTCCTGAATCACAGCGGCAATTTCAACATTGTATTGATCTGATTCAAAAACAGAGTGATTTTGTACTGTTGCAGGATGATGCACACTACCCGCAGCAACTACTGCCCTATGCCGATAGGCCGCCGATCCTGTTTGGTCAGGGCAATGTCCAAGCCCTGTTACAACCGCAAATTGCCATTGTCGGTAGCCGTAAACCCAGCAATCACGGACGCCAGGTGGCCTATGACTTTGCTTATTATCTCAGTGAAAAAGGCTTTTATATCAGCAGTGGCTTGGCACAAGGCATTGATGAAGCCGCCCATCAGGGTGCTTTGCAGCACAATCGCACCATTGCCGTGATGGGTACAGGCCTAGACCTGACCTATCCCAGTCAAAATCAGCCGTTGCGACAGCAGATTCTGACTCAGACCGGTACGGTAATCACCGAGTTCTTGCCCGGAACCCCTCCTTTACAGCAGCATTTTCCGCGGCGCAACCGCATTGTCAGTGCCTTAAGCCTCGGCGTCATTGTTGCAGAAGCTGCACTGAAAAGCGGTTCTTTAATCACGGCAAAATGGGCAGCGGAACAAGGCAAATTGATCTTTGCCATTCCAGGACATATTTATGGCGAGCATCATCAAGGTTGCCATCAACTGATTCGTGAAGGTGCCATTTTAGTCGATCATCCTGAACAGGTGATCGAGGATCTCGCCCTGCCGACACAATGGCATACTCAACAGCACAGCGAGCAGGCCAGCAAACTTACCCCTTTGGATGCCCAGCCCGAACTGCCAGCGCATTTAAGCGTTTTGTACAATCAGCTGGACTGGGTCGGGCAACTTCTGGATGAGCTGGTCATTCAACTGCAGTTAGACATTGCTACCCTGACCAGTCAATTGATGGAACTGGAATTACTTGGCTTGTGCACCCAACAAGCTGGCATGTATCTACGTTGTCGTCCAGGCAAATAAGGTTCACAATAGCGCTTTAATCAATTTGAAGAGAAAGGTCTGATGATTAGCACCTCTGTTGCCGAAGCTGCTCAATGTTTAAAACAGGGACATGTTTTAGCATATCCCACAGAGGCAGTTTGGGGCTTAGGCTGTGATCCTTTTAACGAACAAGCATTCCTGGAAATTCTACGTTTAAAGCAACGTCCCATTGAAAAAGGGGTAATTCTCCTGGCAGCACAAATTGCACAGGTAGAACATCTGTTAAAACCGCTGACTGCGGAAATGCGCCAACAGGTCATTGATTCATGGAGTCATCGCTCTCCGACTGAACGTGCAACCACCTGGCTGTTACCTGCAGGTAACCATATTCCGGCATGGATTAAAGGCAACCATCCCAAAGTAGCGGTGCGGGTCACTACCCACCCCTTATGTGTCGCACTGTGCAATGCCTTTAACGGTTTTATTGTCTCGACCAGTGCCAATCCTGCAGGAGAAAACCCTGCCCGCTCCCTTCAGGAAGCCAGCCAATATTTTTCCAGCCAGGTAGATTATTTAAATGGCGATTTAGGTTTAAGCAAAGAACCTAGCCGTATTGTGGATGCTGAAACAGGTGAAGTGATCCGCGCTTAATGCGGATCATTTTGATATAATACGGGCTGAATATTATTTTCAGGCAAAAAAAAGCTCAACCATATAGGGATGGTTGAGCATAAAAAGGATGTGCATAAATCACATCCAGAGGGTATGTAAATCTGGTTGCGAAGGTTTAAAGATTGTTAAGAATAACTTAAACATTCACGATATAAATATTATGTAATAATTAATTTCTTTATACAAATATATTATTTATCTTAAAAGGCAGCTAAAAACTATCAAATATTTATCACTTTTTATTAATAATTTAAATTATCTCACTATTTTTTAATTATCTTTTAGCTAAATATCCATTTTAAATACTTTTTTAAAACTACGACTCAGACTTTATTTCCATAAGAATTAATGATAAAACCAGTTTATTTGTCTGTTTTTTAATCTATTGTTTTTACGTTTATGCATTTAATTTTGCTGTTGTTACTACTCGATCTTTCTTTTGAGCCAATAAAATACCCAATAAAATGACCAGACCACCGATGCTGTGATACATGGTCCATGCTTCACCTAACCACAGATTGGCAATAATGGCCGTACAGACCGGCATTAAATTCATAAAAATACTGGTGCGATTCGGTCCGATCATCTGTACCGCCAACATCCAGACCAATGGTGCAATCAAAGATGGGAAAATACCGGCATACAGCACACTGCTTACATTGTGTTGATCAATTGTATCCAGCCCCAAGTATAAAACGAAGGGAAAATGGTAAAGCAAGGCAAAAATAATCTGAACATAAAGACTGATCAGCAAGGGAATCTGCAGTTGCCATTTTTTCAGGAAAACGCCATAAAACGCATAAAAAAATACCGCCAGTACCATCATGATATCGCCCGAATGTCCATCAGATTGCAGTAGATGGGTAAAATTTCCCTGAGCCATGACATAAAGCAAACCGGCAAAAGACAGCATGCTGCCTACAACGGCAAAACGGTTAGGCATATCCTTCAGCATGAGCATGGACACAAAAATGGTAAATACCGGAATAAAGGCATTGATAATACCCATGTTAGTCGCAGTGGTATAATGCGCTGCGCTATAGCCCAACCCTTGATACAGCACCATACCAAAAGCACCAAGAACAGCGAGCTGCTTCCAGTGTGCCAAAACCAGCTGACGTTCACGCCAGACCTTGCCCAGCATAAACGGGGTTAAGACGATAAAAGCTACCAGCCAGCGATAGAAACTGATGCTAACCGGAGAAATATAGTCCGCCACATAACGGGTTACAGTAATGTTCATCGACCAGATTAAAACTGCAAGTAATGGCAAAACAAATGCCCACCAGACTGTTTTGTGTTGCTGTGTCATGCCCTGTACCCTGCTTGAATGTTCAGTTTTTATTTTTACTGAAGTCTGAAATAATTAGAATATCGAATTTCAGACATTAATACTGCGCTCAGGACACTGAAGCATTGGGTTGTGATGATTGAAATGACACCCAATATCTTTCAGGCATGAATATACGCATACATAAAAATCAAGGACATTCACATGCTCCAGCAGATTCAAAATTATATAGAAGTGGATGAATTCTTTTATCAGAAAGATGAAATTATTGCGCCACACAGTTCATTATGGGGTGATTTCAACTTTAGTTTGAATGGTATTTTGGAATATGAAATTGAAGGAGAAATTTATCTGTCGCCACCCAATTATGGTCTGTGGCTCCCTCCACACACAGCACATACTTCTATCGCACTAGATGAAAAAATCACCCACTATGTCTGTATTCGAGTACATCCTTGCTTATGTCCGCATTTTGCAGCTTGTACCAAAACCTTAAGTATTCGCCCCTTTCTTCGGCATTTGGTGCATGAGATCTTAGAGCAAAAACAGCAGGGTATAACCACACTACATTATCAGCATTTATTACTGGTACTGATGGATCAACTAAAAACTGCAGCGGCATATGATCACTATTTACCGCAAACCAACCATGTTTTGCTTAAGCCGCTATTACAGCAATTGGCCAATCCACAGCTCTTTCACAAGAGTTTGCAGCAACTTCTCAGCGGCTCACCTATGAGCGAACGACATTTACTGCGCTTGAGCCAGCAAGAATTACAATTGAGCTTATCGGAATGGCGCAATCGGGCTAAAATTTTATATGCGATCGCTCAAATTCGCCAAGGCATGACCGTGAAAAAATTGGCCTATGAGCTGGGTTATCAACACAGTTCCAGCTTTATTGAGTTTTTTAAACGCTATACCGAACAAACACCTGCACAACTGCGTGATATCTAATACTTACATGAACTTAAATAACTGCTTTGCAATTTGCAGCAGCTTAACAACAAAAATGCCCTAGTCAGGGGCTAAACTCCTATGCCATTTTGATGACAGCACTCTATTAAAGGGAGTCTCTAGCATATATTTCTTAACGTCTTTAATGTTTTAGGTCTGATGTTGTCATTGGATCTATAAGGATGCGCTATGAAAACACCCTTACTGGCTTCACTCTGTGTTGCCACTCTGGCATTAACGGCCTGTGATAAAAAACCAAATGAAGCACCCGCATCGTCAGCAGCTACCAGCGCTTCCCCTGCAGGTACACAACCTGCAACTGCAGCACTGAGTACAAACAATATCAAAGATATTAAAAATGATTTAATTGAAATCCAGACCCTCTCCCAAAATCGCTCAAAAGAGGCTTTAAACTTGCAAAATAAAGCCAATCAGGCTGCGCAAAAAAATGATAAAGCCGCACTAAATACGATCATTGCAGAAATGCAAACCTATATTGCGAACTTTAACCGGGATCTGGATGCTTTAGCCCTGAAAAGTACCGAGCTAGACAAAGTACGTGGCAAAATTAAAGAATCCAATAATCTGGGTATCGAACTTTCTGAAGAAAGTATTGCCGAAAAACCGGATATGAAAAAAATTGCTGAACTGCGAGACCGGGCAACGCAATTGCAAAAAGAACTGGTCGCCGACATGCAGGCTCTGGAAAACAAAGTCAAAACCGCACAATAATGTATTGCATGATAAAAACAGGTCGATTGGCCTGTTTTTATTTACCCTGCATGAAAGATTTCTATCCATATCTCAATAAAGACTTGTCGATCGACCCAATAAGCTTTAAAACAAAGCAGTCATTCAAATTCAAATATTCAAGGACTTTCTCATGAGCCAATCTGTTTATGATATTCCGGTCAAGACCATTGCCGGACAGGACATCACCTTAAATCAATATACAGGCAAAGTATTGCTGTTGGTGAATGTCGCCTCTAAATGCGGTTTAACCCCGCAATATGAAGGCTTAGAAAAACTGTATAAAGAAAAGAAAGACCAAGGACTGGAAATTTTAGGTTTTCCTGCCAATAATTTCCTGGCTCAGGAACCGGGTTCTGATGCAGAAATCCAGGAATTTTGTTCTTTAAATTATCAGGTGAATTTTCCGCTATTTTCTAAAATTTCCGTAGCAGGTGAAGATAAGCATCCACTTTATCAAACCCTGACTCAGGCCATTCCTGAACGTATTGGCGAAGGACCTTGGTGGAAAGATCTGGTCGATTATGGCCTGACTCCAAATGAGCCGCCTGAAGTGTTATGGAACTTTGAAAAATTCCTGATTAATAAAAAAGGTGAAGTGGTAGCCCGCTTTGCCCCGGACATCACAGCCGATGATCCGCGTATTGTTGATGCGATTAATGCTGAACTTGCCAAATAAAAGTATGCTCTAAACCGGCCGGCTCAGCGTGTTTAATTCAGGCTGAAGTCGGCTTTATTTTTCTCTAATCATTTTAACTTTCAAAAAACTGTCCAGACATAAGTCTGTTGAACATGACCCAAAACTGAACGAACATCAGGCTATTTCTATCAGCAATTTTTATCATCATATCGGTGAAATAACCTGCCGCATGAATGAGATGCCAGGCAAAATCATCACCAGACAGAACACGCTACTGACGAATAATGAAAGCCGATTGCCATACCATTTTGAAAATTCCCGATCAGCCAGCAAAGGGACATCGGAGCTGGTTGTCCCCAGAAATTAGCAGATTCAAATCAAGGAAGGGATTCAGAGAGTTGCATGCCATTCATGCTTCAGAGCAGGCAGCAAATTACATTTATACAATAGATTATTCACGTTTTCTCTTTAACTTAAAGGTGAAATAAAAATATTGGCTGACAGCTATTTTAAGCGTAGGTAAACCCATGAAAAAACTAGTACATGCTGGACTCTTTGCTTTAACCACTACCGTGCTGGCAGCACCTGCAGCAATCGCTGCGCCACCTGCTCATGCCCATGAAAATAACAACCATGCCCAAAATATGCATCCGGGTGACACACATGGCCAACAGCACGCTGAACAGCGTCATCATGAAGTCGTACAAAACCGGGTTTTAAAACCATCCCACGACTGGAAAGCCGGTCAAGCCCTTCCTTCACATTATTATGGTAAAGGCTACGCAATTGATCATAAACGTTATAAAAATCTGAGTAAACCGGGCAAAAATCAGCGCTGGATTCGCGTCAATGGCGACTATGTACTGATTAACACGCTCAATCACAGTATTGTGAAAATTATGACAAATTGAGCTTAGTCATTTATGTAAAGTTAAGAGCGCTGCAGCGCTCTTTTTTAATAACTCAAGCACTTATATTCAAAATATTTGTTATCACTTTGCAACAATTAGTTTTTTCTCCACATTCTGTCCCTATATTGTGAGGTATTGATTGAAGCTGAAATGAAAGAGATATGAAAAAATTCATCCAAAATGCGGTTTCTCCTTTTGTGATGTTTAGTGCGGGCCTTTTGCTGATTGGTTGTGAACAAGCCAGTACACCAGATTCAACTGAAAATGAAACATCCAGCGAAGTCTCCGAACAGGTCTCTACCCCGTCAGCTACAGAAGCCTCAGCTAATAAAACCGAACTGAAAAGCGGAAACATGTTTTATATTGTCCGCGATGTTGCCGATATGCAATTGAAAACCGGTGACTATATTGAACAGCTCAAACAGAGCCAATCGGATTTAGAAGCGGCTGTTTCCAATCATGATCAGCAGCAATTACAAAGCACTGCAGAATCCTTAAAAGCCCAGTTAAAAGGTTTTGATCAGGCTCTCAGCAGCTTGAACCTGAAAAGCCAGGAAATTGATTCGATTCGTCAAAATGTAATGCAGGCCAATCAGCAAGTACTAGCCACCCCGTTTTTAAATGGCAAGATCGACTTGACTCAGGTCGATTTCAAGAAAATTGAACAACAAATGGGTACGATCCAGACGGAAATGATTAAACTGGCCGGCATGATGATTCCTGCAGGTCAGCATGATTCAGGTTCAAGTGAATCAGATCAGGAAAGTTAATTCTCCTATAGAGAAAGCCTCTAAAAATAAAGACCAATTCAGCGGTCCTGCAGAATTGGTCTGTTTAAATTGAAGATTAAAGTCTCATATCAATCACGATACGGCCATCAATTTTACCCTGCTCCATACGCTCAAAAATATCGTTAATATTCTCAAGCGGTTCTACATGGATATGCGCCTTGACCTTGCCGCGCGCTGCAATATCCAGTGCTTCTTTCAAGTCCAGACGCGTTCCAACAATCGAGCCGCGCACGGTAATCCCTTCCAGCACCATATTAAAAATCGACAAGTCAAAGGTTCCCGCTGGTAAACCGTTTAAAACCATAGTGCCACCACGACGAACAATTGCCACAGCCTGTTCAAATGCCTTTGGCGATACCGCGGTCACCAAAACACCGTGACAACCCTCACCCGTGGCTTTCATGACTTCTTCCTTGACATCCACTTTCAGGGCATTAATGGTCACATCGGCACCCAAGTTTTTGGCCAATTCCAGTTTAGAATCATCCACATCAATTGCCACCACATTAAAGCCCATGGTCTTGGCATACTGAATTGCCACATGACCTAGGCCACCAATCCCGGAAATGGCGACCCAGTCCCCGGTTTTGGCCTCTGTCATTTTCAAACCTTTATAGACTGTCACGCCAGCACATAAAATCGGAGCAATTTCCAGCAGATCGACACCTTCAGGAATCACGCCGACGTAGTCACCATCTGCCAGACAATATTCAGCAAAACTGCCATTCACTGAATAACCCGAATTTTGCTGTTTCTTGCACAAGGTTTCCCAGCCTGCATAGCAATGATCGCAATGACCACATGCCGAATACAGCCACGGAACACCTACAATATCTCCCACCTTTAAATGCTCTACACCCTCACCGACCTCTATGACTTCACCCACACCTTCATGGCCGGGAACAAAAGGTAAAGTCGGTTTTACCGGCCAATCCCCATGCATGGCATGCAGATCGGTATGACAAACACCTGTTGCAATAATTTTCACCAGTACTTTGCCCGGACTGATTTTCGGAATTTCCAGTTCTTGTATTTGCAGCGGCTGGTTAAATGCCGTAACTACCGCGGCTTTCATTGTATTCGCCATATTGATGTTCTCCATATTACGCATACTGAGAAGACTCTTGTTAGAGGAGCCACAGCCCTACTATATAGAACAATAAATAATCAAAATGAGTGGATTTGTATCGGATTTGATCACTTTAGATGTGTTTGCCGTTCAGCAGTACAAGGTGTGCCGGCTCTAAAATGATTGTTTCTTATTTTGAAGCTGATTTGAAAAAAATCACTGGTAAGACTATAAATAACAGCAAGGCATAGCCGATCTTGCTAAAGTCGGGATTCGGGCAACGGATAAGAACTAGAAATGTCGCGTTTAACTCAGATTATTAATGAGATTTATAGAGAGTAAACAAATTATTAAGGGGGATTTTTCATCTTAGCAACGAGGTTCATTCTTACCGACTCATGGATTTTACTGTACACGCCATTGTTTAAAAGCAGCTTGCATCGCTTGTTTTTCTTTAGATGAGGCTAGACGACTTTCCATAACAGAAAAATCACCTTTATACGCTGCAGCAACCATAGATTTTGCCAGTTCCTCGATACTCTTTCGACCGTACTGTTTATAAGCCAGGATTTCATCTTGCGTTAAAACCAAGTCCCAGCAGGATACGACCGAACTCATATCCACTGCAATGCTGAGATAATAATGCTCAAAGTCTTGGTAAAGTTCCCAAAAGTGCGGTTCATGTTCGATAAGGTTCATCTAAAACCATAAGCGTTCAAAGTAGATACTTTTAATCTATACCCAATACCTGCTTATAAGCTATGCAACTTTAGATATTATTTTTGCACTATTAAAATAAAATAGAAATTGTTTGGCTTGAAATAACCCGGCAAAAGCCAATTTTCCTGAAGTAAAAACATGCGCATGGGTAATCTAAAAAGGTAGAGATATAAGCTGGAAGTAAGATCGAATGAAATTTTAAGTTAAAAATAGAACGGTGCTCTGTGTTCTATTCTCCCTCTATACAATTGATGTTTTTATAAAAAAACATTATCCACTTCTCATTTTTCCTATAATATGTACAAATAGCAAACACAAAAAATATTTTATAATATGAAAAAAATTATTCTTGTGGTGGTCTGTTTAGCAATCATGGCGTATGGCGTGTTGCATTTCATCATGCCTGAAAAAGCTATGCCACGCTTAAATCAATTTTTTTCTCACCCTATAAAAGATGTTCAACTGATTCAAGACTGGCTCAAACATAATCAACAACAGCAGTTGTTATTGGTTGATGTGATCCAACCGGTCAGTCCAAAGCAAACTGGTCCTTATGTTGAATATATCAAACAACGAATTGAATTGAATCAACAAAATATTCAGCGTATTAAGCTCAGTCACTACAAAAGCAAAGCATTTAAAGAAATTCAACAGCTGGAAATTCACGCCTTGCAGCAATGGAATAATCTCCATCAAAGCAATATTGTTGATGCTTTTGAACAGCAACAACGTTTTTTAGATTTGCCCATGAAAGAATTGGAACAACTGGACACTGAAGCACGTTACGCACTTCAACAACAAGAAATGAGCGTATTGCAACGGCTACAACAGTTGGTCCAGCAAAACAGCGATTATGTTGCAGATATTGACCATAACCTGCTTGGTGACTGGCTTGACTACCATTTGATGCAACATGAAATTCACCCGATCATTGTCGAAGGGCAAAGTCCTTCCTCCACTGACCCAGATGATCGTTTAGAAGCATTACAAGATTTGCAACTGTATAAACGTTTTCAGCCAGATACAGATGAATATAAATACATCATGGCTCTTTTAACTCAGCTTTGGCATGTTGAATATCCCACTTCATCCAATCTAGCCACAGCAAACCCGCAACCGATTTCATATGCTGATCAATCCGGAGAAGAAATTATCGTTCCGGAAGATACACCAAAAGCTGAAAAATTGAAGCAACTGATTAAGACACAAGATGACAAAGTGAGTGATATGTTGTTCGGTCAACTCAGACAGGCTTTCTTTAAAGAAAAATAGAATTAAATATAGAAAATTTAAAAATAAAAAAACCACCCTTTCGGGTGGTTTTTCAATCTCGAACCGTGTCTTATTGAGCGCGGTTTTTGATTTTGCGGATGGTTTCCAGCTGAGCAGCAGTTTCTGCAAGAGCAGCCAAAGCAGCAGCAGAGTCCAAGTCGCTCTTTTGATTTGCTAGCAATTGTTCAGCTTGTTTACGAGCTTCAATAATTGCTGCTTCATCAAGGTTGTCAGCACGTACTGCAGTGTCTGCAAGTACTGTAACAACGTGCGGTTGAACTTCAAGTACACCACCAGATACATAGATTAACTCTTCTGTACCATTTTCAAGCAGAACGCGGATTGCGCCCGGCTTGAGTAAAGTTACTAGCGGAGCATGGCCAGGCATAATACCCAACTCACCGCCAGCACCTTTAGCAATTAGCATAGTTACAGTGCCTGAGTACAAAGACTCTTTAACACTTACAACGTCACATTGCATAGTCGCCATGAGAATCTCCTAAATTAGGTAGCTAATTAAAGTTTCTCGGCTTTAGCAATCACTTCGTCAATACCACCAACCATATAGAACGCCTGTTCTGGGATGTGATCGTATTCACCAGCTAGAAGACCTTTAAAGCCACGAATTGTTTCTTTAAGCGGTACAAGTTTACCAGGAGCACCAGTAAACACTTCAGCTACGTGGAATGGTTGAGAGAAGAAACGTTGGATCTTACGTGCACGGTATACAGTAAGTTTGTCTTCTTCAGCCAATTCGTCCATACCAAGAATCGCGATGATGTCTTTCAATTCTTTATAACGTTGAAGAACGTTTTGAACTGAACGAGCAATTTCGTAATGCTCAGCACCCACAACTAATGGATCTAACTGACGTGAAGTAGAGTCAAGTGGATCGATCGCTGGGTAAATACCAGAAGATGCGATGTCACGGCTCAATACTACAGTTGCATCCAAGTGAGCGAAGGTAGTAGCAGGCGATGGATCTGTTAAGTCATCGGCAGGTACGTATACCGCTTGGATTGACGTAATAGAACCAGACTTAGTAGATGTAATACGTTCTTGAAGAACACCCATCTCTTCTGCAAGAGTCGGTTGGTAACCTACTGCAGATGGCATACGACCTAGAAGTGCTGATACTTCAGTACCTGCCAGTGTATAACGGTAGATGTTGTCTACGAACAATAGTACGTCACGGCCTTTACCGTTTTCGTCTTTCTCGTCACGGAAGTACTCAGCCATAGTCAAACCAGTCAACGCTACGCGTAAACGGTTACCCGGTGGCTCGTTCATCTGACCGTAAACCATCGCTACTTTGTCAAGTACGTTAGAGTCTTTCATCTCGTGATAGAAGTCGTTACCTTCACGAGTACGCTCACCAACACCAGCAAATACAGATAAACCTGAGTGTGCTTTAGCGATGTTGTTGATCAACTCCATCATGTTTACAGTTTTACCAACACCGGCACCACCGAACAGACCAACTTTACCACCTTTAGCGAACGGGCAAAGTAAGTCGATGACTTTAATACCAGTTTCTAAAAGGTCAGTAGATGCTGCTTGTTCAGCATAAGAAGGTGCTTGACGGTGAATCGGCAAACGTTCTTCAGTGGCAACTGGACCAGCTTCGTCGATAGGGCGACCAAGGACGTCCATGATACGACCTAAACATGCAGTACCTACAGGTACAGAGATAGGCGCGCCAGTGTTAGTTACGTTCAAACCACGCTTAAGGCCTTCAGTAGAACCCATTGCAATAGTACGAACTACGCCATCACCAAGTTGTTGCTGAACTTCTAATGTAGTTTCAGTGCCATCAACGTGGAGAGCGTCATAGATCTTAGGAACGCTGTTACGTTCAAACTCGACGTCGATAACCGCGCCGATGATCTGAATGATACGACCGCTACTCATTGCTGTCTCCTCAATTCAAACTAATAATGTTAAACGGCAGCGGCACCACCAACGATCTCAGAAATTTCCTGAGTAATCGCGGCTTGACGCAGCTTGTTATAAATAAGTTGTAGGCTCTTGATCAGCTCACCCGCGTTATCCGTTGCAGCTTTCATTGCAACCATACGTGCAGACTGTTCACACGCGATGTTTTCAATCACGCCTTGATAAACCATAGACTCGATGTAACGAACCAATAAACCATTTAAAAGCTCTTCAGCTTCTGGTTCATAGATATAGTCCCAACCGTATTGACGGTTCAAACCTTCGCTTTCTTCAGCAGCTGCTAAAGGAACGAGTTGTTCGATCTTTTGGTTTTGAGTCATGGCATTGACAAAGCCGTTTGACACCAGATAAATACGATCTAACTCGCCTTTATCGTAAGCGTCCAACATCACCTGTACAGAACCAGTTAACTGTTCAAGACTTGGCGCATCACCTACGTTTGTAGTTGCACCAAGCACTTTACCGCCGTAGTTTTTAAAAAACGAAACCGCTTTTTGACCAATTAAAGCAAATTGAACTTCAATTGACTGCTCTTGTTGCTGTTGAACGTGTTTTACCACTTTCTTGAACAGGTTAATGTTCAAGCCACCAGCAAGGCCGCGATCTGATGACACAATGATATAGCCAACGCGCTTAACCGGGCGTTCAACCATATAACGGTGTTTGTATTCAGGATTCGCTTGGACCAAGTGAGCAATTACACGGTGCATATTTTCGGCATACGGACGGCCTTGAGCCATGCGCTCTTGCGCACGACGCATCTTAGAAGCTGCTACCATCTGCATCGCGCGAGTAATTTTCTGCGTGCTTTTGATACTAGCTACTTTGGCGCGAATTTCTTTTAAATTTGCCATACGCTTAACCTAGTATTCGAAGGCTCTTTCGAGCCCTCGAAGGTTGATTCCGTGAACCAAACCAACACTAATCTAGCAAGTTGCTAAATTAGTAAGTTTGAGTCGCTTTGAACTTTTCAATACCAGCTTTGAATTCAGCTTCGATATCTTTGTCCCAAGCACCAGTCTCGTCAATTTTTTGCATTACTGCAGCATGTTCTGAACGGAAGTAAGCAATTAACGCAGCATCAAATGCAACGATTTTCTTCACTTCAACGTCAGCCATGTAGCCTTCGTTAGATGCATAAATTGAAACAGCCTGGTCAGCAATTGAGTAAGGAGCATATTGTTTTTGCTTCATTAACTCAGTTACACGTTGACCATGTTCAAGTTGCTTACGAGTTGCTTCGTCAAGGTCAGAAGCGAACTGAGCAAACGCTGCCAATTCACGGTATTGCGCCAAAGCAGTACGGATACCACCAGACAATTTCTTGATGATCTTGGTTTGAGCAGAACCACCAACACGAGATACAGAGATACCCGCGTTCACAGCAGGACGGATACCTGCGTTGAACAATGATGTTTCAAGGAAGATCTGACCATCAGTAATCGAAATTACGTTGGTTGGTACGAATGCAGATACGTCACCGGCTTGAGTTTCAATAATCGGCAATGCAGTTAATGAACCAGTTTGGCCTTTAACTTCACCGTTAGTGAATTTCTCAACGTAGTCAGCAGATACACGAGAAGCACGTTCAAGTAAACGGCTGTGTAAATAGAATACGTCACCAGGATATGCTTCACGACCTGGTGGACGACGTAAAAGCAATGAAATTTGACGGTAAGCAACAGCTTGTTTAGACAAGTCATCATAAATGATAAGCGCATCTTCACCGCGGTCACGGAAGTACTCACCCATTGTACAGCCAGCATAAGGAGCTAGATACTGCATTGCTGCAGGATCAGCTGCAGCTGCAGCTACAACAGTTGTGTACGCCATAGCGCCAGTTTCTTCAAGCTTGCGTACTACGTTAGCAATAGTCGATTGTTTTTGACCAATAGCTACGTATACACATTTAATGCCAGAGTTTTTCTGAGCGATGATCGCATCGATCGCCATTGCTGTTTTACCAGTTTGACGGTCACCAATGATCAACTCACGTTGACCACGGCCTACAGGGATCATTGTATCTACTGATTTATAACCAGTTTGTACAGGTTCATCCACTGATTGACGCCAAATTACACCTGGTGCTACTTTTTCAACAGCATCAGTAAGTTTTGCATCAATAGGGCCTTTACCATCAATCGGGTTACCCAAAGCATCTACTACACGGCCTAAAAGTTCTGGACCAACCGGAACTTCTAATACACGACCTGTGCAACGCGCTTTTTGACCTTCTTGAAGGCTTAAGTAGTTACCTAAGACAACGGCACCCACTGAATCCTGTTCTAGGTTCAGTGCCATACCAAATAAGCCGCCGTCGAATTCGATCATTTCACCGTACATTGCATCAGCAAGGCCGTGAATACGCACAATACCGTCGGAAACCATAACAATGGTCCCTTCGTTCTTAGCGGTCGCGCTGGTGTCCAGATCGCCGATACGCTGTTTAATGAGCGCACTGATCTCGGATGGATTCAGTTGTTGCATTGCGCTATACCTCAATCTTTTTAAAGTTCAGTCTTCTTTTACGCAGTAATTTTTTATAAATAATTACGCAAGAAGACGAGTCCGCATTTTTTCAAGCTTGTTAAGCGCAGAATCATCTATCACTTGGTCGCCTGCACGAATAACTACACCAGCAATTAATTCTGGTTTAACTTCTACAGAAACATTTACCGCAGCGTTAAAGCGTTTTTTCAACGCATCTGCAAGTAGTTGTTCTTGTGTAGAAGACAATGGGAATGCTGATTCAATCACAACATCCACAGTGTTGTTATTCTGTGATTTGAGCTGTTCGTATTCTGTTTCAATTTCAGGAAGAAGAGTCAAACGGTCATTTTCAGCAAGCAATGTCAAAAAGTTTGACACTGCTGCGGTTTGATCTTCACCTAAAACTTTAGCAAAAACACTTACCTGCTCTGCAGGAGTAAGCTCAGGGCGATTTAAGTAAGCTGAAAATGCTTCGTCTTGCACCGCAGCACTGAGCAAAGTTAATGCATTTGACCAAGCGTCAGTTGCACCTTGCTCAGAAGCGTAAGCAAATGCTGCTTTAGCGTATGGGCGTGCCAACGTCAAGAGTTCAGCCATAATCCGCCTCTCTTAAAGTTTAGCAGCCAGCTGAGTCAGCATGGCATTGTGAGCTTCTGCGTCAACTTGCTGGGTCAGAATTTTTTCTGCACCAATCACTGCAAGAGCAGCAACTTGTTGACGTAATTCTTCGCGAGCAGCATTGATTTCAGTATCAACAGCTTCTTTCGCTTGTTGACGAATACGCTCACCTTCAGCAGCTGCTTGAGTACGCGCTTCTTCTACCAATTGCGCACCGCGACGGTTCGCTTGTTCGATCAATTGAGCCGCTTGTGCTTTAGCTGCGTCTAATTCAGCTTTCACTTGAGCTTGCGCATCGGCAAGGTCAGCTTTTGCTTTTTCAGCAGCGTTTAAGCCATCAGCGATTTTACGCTGACGCTCACTAATCGCATTGATTAGTGGTGGCCATACAAACTTCATGCAAAATGCGACGAAAATCGCAAATGCAATCGCTTGGCCAATCAATGTGAGGTTGATATTCATTGCTATTCCTCAATGGTTTAATTTAGGAATTAAGCTGATTAACCTACAAATGGATTAGCGAAGATGAAGAACAAGCCAATACCAACACCGATCATAGGCACAGCATCAAGAAGACCCGCGATTAAGAACATACGAGTTTGAAGTTGTGGAGCCAATTCTGGTTGACGAGCAACAGCTTCAAGGAAGCGACCGCCTAAAAGACCAAAACCAATCGCAGTACCTAAAGCACCGAAAGCGATCAAGATAGCAGATGCAATTGCAACTAGACCTAAAGTGAGTTCCATGATAATTCCTCAGAGGTTAGGTATATACCAAATTAAAGTAAAAAATTAAGCCCAACCATCCTTTTGACAGTCAGGCAATACCATTAATGTTTTTCGCTAGCCATACTCAAGTATACGATAGTCAGCATCATGAAAATGAATGCTTGTAACGTAATAACAAGAATGTGGAAGATCGCCCAAGGCACAGACAACGCCCACTGGATCCAGAACGGTAATAATGCGATGAGGATGAAGATTAACTCACCTGCATACATGTTACCGAAAAGTCGTAGAGCCAATGAAACTGGACGTGCAAGGAATGTTACGAGTTCCAGAATCAAGTTCACTGGAATGAGCAACGCTTTTGCAACTGGGTTACTTGGGTTAAATGGGTTGAGTGCTAACTCGCCGACGAAACCGCCGATGCCCTTTTCACGAATGCTATAGAACAAGATAAGTACAAATACTGACAATGACATACCAAGGGTAACGTTAGGGTCAGTAGATGGAACAATCTTGAAGTAAACGTGATGCGGGTCCATACCAAATACGTTTGAACCAATAATTCCTGCAAGATGCGGGATGAAATCCACTGGAAGTAAATCCATCGCATTCATCAGGAAAATCCACACAAAAATTGTGAGGGCTAAAGGCGCAATTAAGCGTGATTTGCCATGGAAAGTGTCGCGGACACTTGAGTCAACAAACTCGATGATCATTTCGATTGCAGACTGGAACTTGGTAGGAACACCAGCGTTTGCAGCTTTCGCTACTAACCAGAACAACAAACAGAAAACCACACCGAGAGTGATAGACCAACCCATTGAATCCAAGTGAATAGCAGTGAACCCCATCTGTTGAGCTTCATCAGCAGTCTCAGCCAATTTCCAAGAACCATCAGGCATTTTGCCATAGGTTAAATTGGTCAAGTGATGCTTGATGTACTCGGTCGAAGTAAGGGCATGTTCTTCAGCAGCCATAAATCACACCTGGTCAATGTCAAATACTAAATAGAGAGAACGAACATCGCGTGCTGCCTGATATCTCGTTCATCTCCTAAAAAACTTTTCAATTTTTTGTTGTGTTTAAACTTATTTCCGGAGTCGTGACGCCCAAAAAGGTGCGACCCACGTCATCGTCTGAACAAGTATAAATCCACAAAACAATGCCACCGCTGACAACGGTTTGACAGTGCTTAAAATTAAAATGAAACCAACAATCACAATTGCAAACTTGCCCATCAAGCCTCTATACATGTTCGAAAGAACCTGTTTTGAAGCTCGCGCACCTGCGGCTCGAAACGATTGCCAAGAAAAATAACAACTTGCAAGCCAACACACCAACGCACCAAGTGCGGCACTGTAAGCTGCAGTTGAGTCTTTCACGACCCACGCTATCAAGGCTGAAACAGGAATCATGCATGCTTGTAAAATGACTAAAGCTTTCGCTAATCGTCGGTCAATCATGCGACTAGTTCGGCTCATTATTTATTCACTCACAGCAATCATGCTTGACAAGTTTAGCTGATGATCGTTTTTAATCGCAGGCATTATAGAGTTACACCCCTGAACATGCAATCTTTTCCCGACCTAAGTCGGATTTTTTAATTACATAAATCGCTTTTGAACTCATCCATTACTGTTTAATTTTTGCATTATTTTCGTGCATTTTGTACACACTTATGGGTTTGCTCGGCAAGTTTTTTCCATGCCAGCACAAAGTCCCCTTCCCTGCCCATACTTTCATCGACAGCCTGGAAGGTCACCGGATTCAATTTTTGGTACTGGTTTTTGCTGGCATGCCCTTCTGCCAGGAGGCACATATTACGAGCTGGACGGCTATCATTTAAATACTTGATTTGGGCAATGGTCGGTGCAACATGTGGATCATCGGTCAATGCACCGGAAAATTTCAGGTTTAAAGCACGTTCCAGATATTGATAGGCATCATGATATGCCCAATAAGGCTTTACTGTTGCATTACTGCTGTATTGTTGTGCACTCAGCAGCATCTCTTGAGCAAAGCGTTTGGCATTGGCCCAGTAGGCTTCTTTATGTTCTGGTAATTGTTGTGAGCGCAGGGCTGCAATAAAAAAGCCGATACGTACGGCATTGTTGGGATCCAGCCACACATGTGTATCGACCGTATTGTTCAACGCCACACCACGGGTAGTACGCTGCGGCAAGGTTTGCACAATACCGGACTCTAAAATCGAAATCGCTTTGGGATTATCTGATAATAACTTGTTCAATGGAGCTTCATGTGCCTTACCCAGCCAGATCACCAGTGAGGCATCCAGAATGGCTTTGCGATGCGCTGGTGTCAGGGTAATGTCATGTCCAGACTGATCCCCCAGCAAGAGCACAGGCTTCTCCACGCCCTGAGTCACTTCCTGAGCAATAAGATAAATGGGATGCGTAGAAACCACCAGACTCTGTGTCCAGCCAAAGCTACTGAAGAGGGCCAGTGCACAAAATGCAAAGAAACGGGACATGAAGAAAATCACCAAATACTCAATAAATGTTATAATATAACAAATCGACAAAAATGCCTATGTTTATCGAAACGGGTATCGCTTCATGTTAAGATTTAATGTCCTTTGATTTTTATAAATTTCGCACTTGAGGTTTTGCTATGAGCTTATGTTCGCACGAACATCACAATGCATTACATGGCGTACATGACCATCATAATATAGCAACACGTCTTGCTGAAGCAGAAAGTCTCTGTGCAACGACTGGCGCACGCTTAACCCCATTACGCAAAGAAGTGCTGGAACTGATTTTAAATGCCAGCGGTCCTATGGGTGCCTATGATTTACTGGCTAAAATCAAGAGTGAATCTGACCGTCCTGCTGCACCACCAACGGTATATCGTACTTTGGACTTTTTACTGGAAAAAGGTTTAATCCATCGTTTAACTTCGATTAATGCCTATATTCCATGTTGTCATCCGCGCGAAGGACATCAGGCAGCATTTTTAATTTGTACCGAATGCAAAAATGTTAAAGAGGCCTCTGCTCAGGGGCTATTAAAACAATTAGATGAACTTTCAGCATCAGATCAATTTACTGCACATCACAGTATTATTGAAATTTCCGGGATATGTCAGCAGTGTCGCAACAAACAGTAACAGTCAATCCCCTAATTGCCCTAGATAAAATCAGTGTGCGGATTGATGACCGTGACATTTTAAAAAATGTGGATTTTGCTTTACACGAGCGAGAAATTGTCACCCTGATCGGTCCAAATGGTGCGGGAAAATCTACCCTGATTAAAGTGCTTTTAGGCATTGTGAAAGCCAATTCAGGAAAAATTCATAGCCATAAAAAACTCAAATTTTCCTATGTGCCGCAAAAGTTTAGTCCATCGCATAGCCTGCCTTTGCGGGTGCAGGATTTATTGGCTTTAGAACACTGTGATGCAGATATTAAAGCAGAAATTATTCGTGATACCGGCATTACCAAATTACAGGATTGTAAGGTTCAGCAACTTTCAGGTGGTGAACGGCAACGGGTATTACTGGCACGGGCTTTACTGCGTTTGCCCGATGTACTGGTACTGGATGAACCGATGCAAGGTCTGGATATTCAGTCCGAGGCTGAATTGTATGAATATGTCAGAAGCCTGCCGATCAAATATGGCTGTGCCGTGTTGATGGTCTCACACGATCTGCAATGGGTCATGCAGGGTACACATCGGGTCGTGTGTTTAAACAAGCACATCTGCTGTAGCGGCTTGCCGGAAAATGTGCAGCAGCACCCTGAATATCAGGCCATTTTTGGCACCAATCGGGTGTTCTATCAACATCATCATGACCACTGTGCGCATGGTGACAGTGCGACTCCGTGTCAGCATGATCCTCGTCCACATATTCACCCTGAACCGGAAGCTTAAGCCATGATGGAATGGTTACAACTCTTGTTACCTGCATGGACCATGGGAACCTTGTTGGTGTTTCTGACAGCTCCGCTGGGCTGTCTGATGTTATGGCGACGGATGTCTTTTTTTGCCGACACCATGGCACATGGCACTTTATTGGGCGTGGCGATTGCAGGTGCTTTGAGCCTGCCTTTATGGTTGGGTGTGAGCTTTTTGGCTTTTCTATTGGTGGCTATTTTATGGGTACTGCATGACCCTCGCCTGCCCAATGATGCCTTATTGGCTTTATGTTCAGCCACCCTACTCTGCTCAGGCTTACTGTTTATTCAGCATATTCCTAGTTTAAGACCTGAATTGCTCAGCTATTTGTTTGGCGATCTGCTGCAAATTTCCTGGTCAGACTTGCCGATGTTTGCCATTGTCATTATTGCGGCTTTAGCTGTGTTGTATAAAAACTGGCAAGCACAGATTCAAATTGCAATTGACCCAGATATGGCAGTGAGTGAAGGCGTGAATGCCAAATGGCAACGTCTGGTGTTTATGCTACTGCTGGCCCTATTTACCGTATTGGCTTTGCGTGCAGTCGGTTCATTGTTGATGGGCGCTTTACTGGTGATTCCGGCATTAACAGCGCGTTTGCTGGCAAACTCGCCGAAACAGATGGTGGTTTGGGCTTTTGTGATTGCACAAATCGGGATTAGTGTCGGGCTATGGTCCAGCGCAGGACTCGATACCTCTACCGGCCTGACCATTGTCCTGACTATGGCAATTTTATTTGCGGTGATTTTTACCGTACAAAAATTCAAGAAGCTGAGCTAAGGTGATGACCAGCAAGCGATACTTTATTAGTGCTTGTCTGCTTGGACAAAAAGTTCGTTACGATGGACAAGATTGTTTAGTCCGGGAATTAGTTTCAGATTTAATTCCTGATCAATATGTGAGTTTATGTCCTGAGATCAGTGGCGGACTGCCTACCCCTCGCCCGCCTGCTGAAATTCAGAATGCATCAGGTAGAGATGTTCTGAACAATCATGCGACTGTAATAGATCGAGAAGGCATGAATGTTTCTGATGCCTTTATTCAAGGGGCTTATGCAGCCTTAGCCTTGGCGCAAGAACATCAGGTTACTCATGCCATCCTCAAAGCAAATAGTCCATCCTGTGGCAGTGACTTGATTTATGATGGAACATTTACAGGACATAAAATTCAGGGTGAAGGCGTAACCGCCGCGCTGTTTAGGAAACAGGGTATTGTAGTATTAACTGAACATGAATTCCTTCAGGCTTTAAAACTGATTAAACGCTGATACATTTCAACTTTATCCAGGCAATAGTTTTTTATTCTAGCCAAAGCTTCAAACGGCTTTTATACTGTTCAAATAAAAAAAAAATAAGTTTCCCAATGAATATTCGCACCTTCGAACTATGAGCACGTTATCATCTTTGGGCCACCCATCACTTAAGCATATCTCTACACGCTGTTTCTGATGAAGATTTTTTGAAAGATTGTGGTCTGTTCTTCAAAAGTATTTTGGGCACACTGAACCACTTGCTTGTTGCTGAACATGAACTTTGGTTTTCTCGTTTTTCTAAAGGGGAATCACCCGCTATCGCCTTAAACAGTGTGATTGAGACCGACCGTCATCGATTATTAGAACGGCTACTTCAAAGTGCTGGGCTGTGGCAGAGCTTGATACAAGAGCTAAACCAGGAAGCTTTAGATGGCGTGCTGCATTACCGGAATACACGGGGCCAAGACTTGAGCCTACCTTATGCAGCAACACTAATGCATGTGTTCAATCATGCTACCCATCATCGCTGACAAATCACGGCTGCAATGACGACTTTGGATTATGCATCACCGGAACTGGATATGTTATTTATGCTGATGGAAGAACAACAGGCTGTGACTTAATCCATTCTCATTTTATTGATGTACCAAACTTAATAACGTTGCTGCACAGGCAAACAATACCGCAAAGGTCCGGTTCATATATTTCTGCTGTTCCGGCGATTTTAAAAGTCTCAGCACTTTGGCGGCCAATCCTGTATAACCCGCCATCACGATCAGATCAATCGTCACCATGGTAACTGCCATAATCAGATACTGAACCCATTGTGGTTTAGACAAATCCAGAAACTGTGGCAACACGGCAAGTAAAAACACAATCGCTTTGGGGTTGCTCATATTGACCAAGAAGCCATATAAGACCAGTTTAGGAATCGATTTAGTCGGTTGTTCCTGTTGAATCTCAATGGCCTGTGCGGGTGCTGTCCATTGCAGGTATGCCAAATACAAGAGATAAACCACGCCAAACCATTTCACCAGCAAAAAAGCCCAAGGTGTGGTGGCAAATAGCACCCCTACCCCAGCTGCCACAATCCCGATTTGCACTAAAAGTGCCAGCTGTAAACCTAAAGCATTCCAGTATCCACGTCGAAAACCATAATTTAAACCGCTCGACATCGAAGCAATTGCACCTGCTCCAGGAGAAATACTAATGACCCAGCATGCCAGCATATAGGCAAGCCAAACTTGGTAAGACATAAAATATAAGGAGATAAAAAAGTGAAACTATTATATGACTTTTCATCTTTTAAAGGGCTTAAAAATCGAAGTGCAAACTCAAGACTTGGGCTATTCACTCAAGCAGTGATGAGGCACAATAAAGCCAGACACGTATTTTATAAAAATTGTTAGGAGCCCTGTATGACTGCCCAATCTGTAATTT
>JAEAMG010001123.1_pt1 | contig 22657 bp, 20 predicted proteins | sample 8958741 | NCBI WGS metagenome assembly JAEAMG01 (sample SAMN16933256, study PRJNA681125) | bioreactor sludge metagenome | isolation source: anaerobic bioreactor treating anionic surfactant - SDBS | place: India: Bengaluru | collected 2019-02-28 | reverse complement strand
CATCAGAAAACCGAAAGCCCGCAGTTACGCGGGCTTTCGGGCTTTGCTGTCAGTCAGTGCCGGTCGCTGCCGGGCGCCCGATCATTCCCACTCCATTATCGTCAAGAGAAAAATATCCTTATACATCAAGTCTTTACTTATATTCACCATTGCGATGCCATGAAGAGTACCATGCAACGCCAAGAGGAATTGAAGTAGCCACCCTCGAATGGCGCTCAACCCCCAGCCTGGCGCCGCTTCTCCCGTTCTGCGTGGGCGAGGTCGCCGGGCCACCTCGCCAACTCGTCATCGGTGAGGCCCGCAAGGATTTGCGGCAGGTTCATGGTCCGATACGGAGGGGTCGGCAGGTCATTGGACGGCGGGGCGTCGGTGATGAAACACGGCTCGGCCGAGTCGGTTAGATTCAGGTGCGTCATACTCACTCCTCCGGTCTAGTGGCTAGAAAATGTGCGCCTCAAGCATCCGTTGCAGGACGCTTGAGGCGCTTGCTGATCGAGTTGCCTGATTTCGCCATGACAGCAAAGAACCTACCCCTTTGCCGCCTCGGTCAAAAGATCGTCAACCGAGCGCGCCACCACATACCGGGCTGGGTTCTCACCAACCCCCAGCGCCGTGAAATGCGCCTTGCCGCATTCGATCTTGGCGCTTTCCTTGTCGCGCAGGTCGTCGGTGAACAGGCTGCTTTTGGTTTCCACCACAAAGTACAGGTGCTGGGTGCCGTCTTCTTCCACCAACACGGCCCAGTCGGGGTTGTAGGTACCCAGCGGCGTGGGCACTTTGAACCAGCCTGGCAACTTGGCGTAGAGCTTGATGGCGTCGTTTTTCTCCAGCCCATCGGCGAAGTCCCGCTCAGTGGTCGAGTCGTACACCACGTGCTCGTAGATCGACTTGCGGGTATCTTGCAGCATGTTCTTGAGATAGCCGGTGAGTTCTTCCTTCTCGAACAGCTCCTGCGCATAGACATGCTGGTCGCCCAATTTCTGGTACTTGATGCCATCGACCAGAGCCAGGCGCTTGCAGCGGTTGATGGTTTCGGCGGTCAATTCGATGAACTGTTGCGGGTTGCGCTTGAAATCATGAAGGCGGCCGCTTCCCGTCAGGATGCTGACGATGGTGCGACGGGTGAGCTGGGTGCGGTCCTGCAGGTCGGTCAACAAGTCCGGCAGCTCGATGTCCGCCTCGTCTAGCACCACGGTCGCCGCGCCCGCTTTCTCTGTCGCGGCGACACCCGCCTTGCCGATAGAGATGTCGGCCTTGCGCCATTGCAGCCGTGCCTTGGCGATCACCGGGGCTTTCTGCAACGCAGCGATGCAATCCGTCACCAGCTTGGCGTTGTCGAACTGCACGCGGTAAGTGGTCTGGTGCTTGATGCGATCCCATAGCGCCTTGAACTGGTCGCTCAGGTAAATGGCCTTGCCATCTTTGCCCTTGCGCAGCGGCACTTGCCTGCGCTCATCGGCATTCTTGATGTCGAGTCGGCCCGATACCTTGCGCAGCACTTCGGCAATCTGGGCTTTCTGTGCATCAAACTCGGCTGGCAGCTCCAAGGTGCCGTTCTTCAGCGCCGTTTTCAGCGAATCCTGCACCTTGCCCTTGGCATCAATATGGCCGGCAGCTTTCAAGTGCTCCCACAGTGCCTTCGATTGCTCCATGCCCAGCGGTGCGGCATGCCCATCAGCGCCGGTCACGGCAATGGCGGCAAATTGGTGCTGCTCCACGATGCCGAAGCGTATGCCCGTGTCTTTCTCGATTTCCTTCTGCAGGTTCTCGGCAAACTGTTCGTAGTTTTCCGTGGCCACCACAGTCAGGGTGTTGACCTCGAAGCCGCGTACCCGCTCGCCATCCTGGTTGACGCACAGGCGCAGGCCGCGGCCAATGGTCTGGCGACGCTCGCGCTCGGTCTGAATGTCACGCAAGGTGCAAATCTGGAACACGTTGGGGTTGTCCCAACCCTCCTTGAGCGCGGAGTGGGAGAAGATGAACTTCAGCGGCGTGCTGAAGGACAGCAGCTTCTCCTTTTCCTTCATGATCAGGTTGTAGGCCCGCTCGGCGTTCTCCCGGTTGCCCGCATTGTTCTCGGCGGTGTCGGTCCAACCGCCCTTCTTGTCGATGGAGAAATAGCCGTTGTGCACCTCTTCGGCGGCGGACGCTAGGTCGATCTCGGCAAACAAGCTCTGGTAGGCCGGCAACTTGGCGGCACGGCGATATTCCTCCTCGAATATCTGCGCATACACGCCCTTGACCGGCTGGCCGTCTGCGTCGTATTGGCGGTACTTATCCACCGCGTCGATGAAGAACAGGCTCAACACCTTGATCCCCAATGGGCGCAGGTGCTTTTCCTTGTCCAGGTGTTCCTTGATCGTGCGTCGGATCATCTCGCGTTGCACGGCCAGCGCATCCACATCACCGTGAGCTTGGCCAGGCTGCAAGAACACTTCGCCGCCGGGGTAGCGCAGCTCCATGAACTCTTCACCTTTGGCCGTGTTGATCTCGCCCACCCGAAAATCGGCGTAGATCGCGCGGCCATCGGCGCTCTGCTGGAGGTCGTCGCCATCGCTGACCGTCACCTCCACCCGCTGCACGCCGGTGCCGGTCTGTTTATCCAGCTCAACCTTGGCGCTGATGCGGCCGCGCTTGTTTTCCACCTTCACCAGGCGCACGAAAGGCTTGTTGTGCGCGTCCTCTACCGTGGCCGACGCCACTTCGATCTGCTTGACCAGCTTGCGCTCGTAGGCATCCACCGCATCCAGGCGGTACACCATGTGGTGCTTGTCCACGTGGGTGGCGGAATAGCGCAGTGTGCACAGCGGGTTCATCGCATCCAGCGCTTCCTTGCCACGGCCTTCCAGGCCGCCATCCACGCTCTGCGGCTCATCCACGATGATGATCGGCCGGGTCGCCTTGATCAGGTCAATGGGCTTCTCGCCACCGGTCTTCTCGCTCTCCTTGTAGAGGTTGTTCACATCCTTCTTGTTGATGGCGCCCACCGTCACCACCATGATCTGGATGTTGGAACTGGTGGCAAAGTTGCGCACCGGCCCCGGCTTGGCCGAGTCATACAGGAAGTAATCAAAGGGCACGCCGGCGTAGAGCCCCTTGAAGTGCTCCTCGGTGATCTGCAGGGTCTTGTAGACACCTTCCTTGATCGCCACCGACGGCACCACAATCACGAACTTGCTGAAGCCGTAGCGCTTGTTCAATTCGAAAATCGTGCGCAGGTACACATAGGTCTTGCCCGTGCCGGTTTCCATCTCCACGGTGAAGTCGCCGGAACTCAGCACGCCGGACGGCGCCAGACCGCCACGCAACTGCACCTCGCGCAGGTTGTGCAAGAGTTGATCGTCCAGCAGTGTCAAACGGTTGCCGACGCCGAGGTCGGTTTCGGCCATGCCCAGGGTCATTTGCTCGGGCTGGCTACCGTGCCCCTCTTGAGAAGAGAAGAGATCCGTTGCCGGCTGGGGCAGCTTCATGGTCACGGTAAATTCGGTGCGGCACTGTTCCTGGCCACGGAACAGGTCGCAGACCGCTTCGATAGCCTGGAGCTGGTAGTCGAGATCGGGTTCAAAGTGCAGTTTCATACGGCTGCATTTCCTGAAAAAGTAGTGGAGTCTGTGCGCTCCACAAAAGCCCTAGTGGAGTCTATTTCTGCGTTCAGGCTCCACAAAAACGGTTACTTAGCCTGTATCACTCTGTGGGCGACTCTGCCCATGGCGTTTCTGGCTCGTGAAAGGCTTGGCGAACGAGCGGCGGCTCTTTCCGGAGACCACTCGGCCTGTACCCAGTCCACCAAGCGGCGGTTATAGCCAATCCCCTGCCTGGCAACGGCTCCCTGTTGAGCGACCAGGTCCTCTCGCACTGCTCTGGGTGCTTTTTGAGCCAGCCCGAGTAGATGCTGTTTGGGGTCTGGCAACGTGTCCGGCTGCACCGGAAACCGGGCTTTACTGCCCAGCAGCTTTCCAAGTGCCTCGTGGTCAGCAAGCAGCCATGACTCAACCTCTCGTTCGGCAATACGCAACAGCAGGTTTTCAGGATGTTGCCGGTCAGCACCCAACCAATCTTCAAGCAGAAGCAGTGGGCAGGCCAGCCTGTCCAAATCGGTCAAAACAACCACAATCTGGCGATTGGCCATCTGTCGCCAGCTATCCATGCGTGAGCGCAAATATCCAAAACCATTTTTTCTCAGCAACATCGGCGAGGTTTCTGTCAAAACCGGATGCTCTGATAACAATTTCACGCCTACCGCTTCACTGAGTTCATCCTCGGTAGCCAAGGCAACCGGTGTCATTCCCACAACCCCAGCTGATTGACAGAACTGGGGCGTGTCTTTGGCAGTACCACCTCGGCCACCGAGAGCCCTGCTTCAAGTGCTGACGCTTCATCTTCTTGCAGCGTTCGTCCGATTGAACCATCTGCCGTGGCTTCCAGCAGCAGAACCCCCCGGCCATCGATCCCCGGGTTACTGAGCAGCGCCTCGCTATGGGTACTGATCAGCACTTGCCGCTTTGGCTTTCTGTTCTTTTGCAGGCGCTGAATGATGAGCGGTATTTCTTTCACTACCGCATCATTGAGTGAGATTTCCGGCTCCTCAAGCAGCAGCATGGAGCTACCATCGAGCAGGGCCCACAACAGCCCGAGCAGCCGCAAGGTTCCATCAGAAAAATGCTCTTCTGATTGCCACCCTGCGTTGGGCCTGTGATGCGAATACAAGGCTTCCAGATGAGGATGTCCTGAATCGTCCTTAATGAATCGTAACTCCTTGAATTGAGGCACAGCCAACGTCAAGGCCTCACTGATTTTCTTCAATCGGGTATTTCTGACACGTTCCGTTGTTTTGGCGATCCGCTCCAGAAAACTCTGACCAAAGGGGTCATTTTCCAAAGGCCGCCCACCAAGTCTATCTGCGAACTTCAGCAACTGGGGCACCAGATGCAAGTAGGTGATCGAACCGAAGAACTCCGCAAGCTCCCTAAATTCCGCATTGGCAGCAATTTGCTCAAGGCGCGTTTGGGTCAGCAGGACAGAATCCTTGTTGTCGTCCTTATCAGGTCTCGAAAATAACTGCTTGCCTTCGTGCCAGACTTCTTCCTTGGACACCAAAATACGCTGCGCACCCTTACCTTCTGATTTGAACCCCAGCACATAACGCCAGTTGGGAACTTCATCATCCGGAGAATCTGACAGTTCCACCTCAATGCATACCTCTGGGTCACGGCGTGCATGAAGACACCGCAGCTTGCTGATTCCGCCCCGGTCGAGCACCGCAGCCTGAAGCCCGCCACCTGCGGGTTTGCTGACATCACGCAAGAAACGGAACACATCCAGCAGGTTGGATTTACCGGAGGCGTTTGGTCCCAAAATATAGGTCACATCGCGCATTGGCGCATCAAATGATCTGAAATTGCGCCAGTTCTTCAATTTGACTCTGGTGACTTGCATCGCTGATCTCCTTAAAGACTGCGCACGTTGGCGATGCCGTGCTGCTGCAGAATCGCCGCCATATTGGTCTTGGCCACATCGTCGGCAAAGGCGCTGTCGCGGAACACGCAGGTGGTATCGCCGGCAGGGGCCAGTTGCTTGTGCCAGGCGGCGATGCCATCGGCCAGGGCTTCGACCTCGGCGGCGCGGATGGTTTGCGCCAGGCAGGCCAGCAGCACGCCACCACCCACGGCGTGCACCGCCTTGCCCGCGATGCTGCGCTGCTCTATGGGCACGCACAGGTCCAGGCCGAGCTTGAGCAGCAGCTCGTACAGCACATCGGCCTCGGAGCGGCCTTCGAGCAGGTGATCCTGATGGTCGAACAGTGTGGCTTCCAGATCATCCGGCTTCGGATTCCAAGCGCGAATGTTGGAGGTGTCGAGCTTAAAGACGCGGAAGCCGGTGTCGCCTTGCCAATCGGGGTTGTTGGCTTTGACTTTTGCGCCTGCGCGGCGCAGGCGCTCTTTCGTAAGCTCGGCGATAGTGCGCGGCTTGCCCAGTTGATCGCAGAACTCAGCTGCCACACTCTGACTTTTGTTATCCGGATCGAGCTGCTCCGGTAACTGCACCAGCACATAGCGGCGTTTACCACCATCAGCAGCATTCTGTAACATTACTGCATTGCCAGTAGTCCCGGAGCCTGCAAAGAAGTCAACAACAACATCATTTTCCGAGGTCAGCATTTCTACAATTTCCTGCAGAACAGTTTCATCTTTCGGAAAATCAAAATAGTCACCGCCCATCAAGTCCCGCAATCGCTTAGTAGCAGCACGCCCGTCTTGATAGAAAACACTGTATGGAGCTTGATACTCTTGATCTTTGAGGTGAGATTTCAGGGTAGGGACTTTGGTTTCATCTTCCCCAAAATAAACCCGGTCATCTTTGATCCACTCTCCCATCTTCTTTTCATCCGGCGTAATCCATCCGCGTGCAGGTACTTTTACGGGTTTAAGGGTCTTGGGATGAAGAACTTCATACATGGGACCGCCACCACCCGGCCATGAAATATCAGCCGGAAAGAAAACTCCTCGCGCATCAACGTTGTTGTAATGCTTATGCGCTTTAGCAGGATGAGAGTCAGCAAGCCCCTTGTACCAACCCTTCATCCCAGCAGTCATGGCCGAATAATCATCACCATGCTCTCTCTTGAGTCTTTCGTATTGGGCATAGATATCTTCCAGTCCCTTTTTACGCTGCCGCCATTCGACTTTTTGTTCCGTCAAGAAACCTTTGTTACGGGCATAGCAAACGATGTACTCATGGGAAACCGAAATAAGCCTTGAGTCGTTCTTCCTGCCCGCCGCCCATATCATGTCGGCGACAAAATTCTCTTGGCCAAATATTTCATCCATCGCGGCACGTAACCTTGCCTGCTCACCTTCATCGCATGAAACAAAAATTGCACCATCTTTCTTCAAAATATCCTGCGCAAGCTTCAACCGTGGATACATCATATTCAGCCAGTCCGTATGAAACCGCCCACTGGCTTCGGTATTGCTGCTAATTTTCTGTCCGCCTTCGATCTGCCCGGTCATCTCCAGATAGTTCTTGATGTTGTCGTGAAAATTATCCGGGTAGACAAAATCCTTGCCGGTGTTGTACGGCGGGTCGATGTAAATCAGCTTGACCTTGCCGGCATAGCTCTTTTGCAGCAGCTTGAGTACCTCAAGGTTGTCGCCCTCGATCATCAGGTTTTGGGTGGTGTCCCAATCCACACTGTCTTCCGGGCAGGGGCGCAGGGTGCCGGTGCTGGGCGTGAGCGCCAGTTGCCGCGCGCGGCGTTTGCCGTGCCAGTTAAGGCCGTACTTCTCGTCGGCATCGGTGACGGTGGCATCGCCCACCAAAGCTTTCAGCACGTCCACATTCACGGCCACGCCGTTTGCGCCCTCGGTAATCAATTCGGGGAACAGCGCCTTGAGCTGCTCGATATTGCCCGCTACCAGGTCGGCGGATTGGGCTTCTGGGCTGGCTGCCGTGAGTTTTTCCATGGTCTTCCCCGTCATTCGTTTAATCTTCAAAGCTGTTGTTGTGCTGCGGCCAGTTCGGACTGGATGCGCTTGAGCGTCAGGTTCAGCTCCACCTGACGCGCCAATTGTTTTTCTTTGGTCGCCTCGGCCCGCAGGCGACTGATTTCGCCTTCCAGCCGCTGGCAATCGGCCAATGCTTGCCGGCGTGCCGCAGCCTGTTCCGGCGTTGCGGCGGCTTGATAGCTTCCTGTGCGTCGCGCTGCGTGCAGGGACTGCACGCATTCGATCCAGCCTTGATAAAGGGCATGAAGCGAGGCCTGGGGCTGACGCGCAATTGCGAGGGATTGCACGAAGGCATGTTCGGCTTCGGGACGTGCCTTCGTATCAGCCTCGGTTGTGCCACTGGCCGTGCGGGATAAAGAGGCCGACACCAGATCGCCGTCGAGCACGATTTTTTCTGCCTCGTTCTGCGCCCAGCGTTTATGCGCCAGCGAGAGGGTCAGCGTGGGCCCTTCAGCCCGCTTTTCATCCAGCAGCAACAGCACCGGGTAAGGCACGGCCCGATGCACCAATTGGGCAAGGCGTGAAAGGCTGGCTGGCTTAATGGCTCCGCGCAAGGTGACGGCCAGCACCGCGACCTCCAGGTATTCGCGCTGCGTATCGCGGTACTCGGGCACGCCGATGGTGTTGGGCTTGAGGGCGGCCAGCCACTGAATGTCTTCAATTGCATCGGTGATCAAGCGCTTGTCAGACGCGGTGGGCGCACCGTTCTCCAGCAACAGCTTTTTGGGCACGCGCTGGTCCACCCGTGCGCTATCCGGGAGATTCAGGGCACTGACGACATCCGACCTGTTCATGACGAGAGTGCCGCCCCAAATGCCTTGACCGTTTCTTCGCTGTCGCGCCCGGCGATGGTTTTGCCCATGGCCTGCTCGATCAGCTTCAACAGTGCGGCGGCGCGTTGGCGGATAAACGCATCGAAGTCGTCAGAGCGCAGCGCGGTCACCGGGATCACGTGGGAGAGCAGAAACTCGTCCAGGCTATCGGGGGCCACCTGCTTGGCTTTCTGGATGCGGGCGAGGTACATGCTGGGCGCATCCCCGCTGATGAAACGGTTGGTGCCAGCGGCCAGAGGGGCCTTGTTGACCACGCTGTTCCATTTCTCCTTGGGCAATTTCTGCTTTTCGCACCAGGCACGGGGGAACACATGGTGGATGTCGATGGCGTTGTTGAAGTAGGTGTTGAGGTCAATCGGCGTGCCGCTGACGAAATCCCGACCACCGTGTTTCATGAGCAAGGCGGCCAGCCCCTTGTAGGCGGCTGCGAGGCGGCTTTGCAGAGACAGCAGGCGCGTCGGCGCGAAGTTGGCGTCGCGCACCGTGCGCGGTTCGCTGCCGCTTTCGACCCAGGCGACCACATCCTGGATGTCCATGCCAAAACGGGTTTCGTTGGCGCCACCGTACAGTTCACCCAGAACACCGCTCCAGTACCAGCGCAGCAGCTTTTGTTTGACGCCATGTTGCGTGGTGCGGTCTGCCAAATGAGCGCAGATGGCCGACAACGGAATGAGTTGCGTGGCATAAGGCAGGCTTCGGTCGTCGAAGATTTTTTCCTCCGCCAGCAACTCGGCTGCCCGCTTGAAGCCTTTCTCCAAATCAGATTCCAGCGCCTTGAAGTCCGCCAGCGGCAACTTCAGCACGTCGGCACGCTTGCAACTGACGGATGTGCCATGCGTTTTGTGTCGACGGTAGCTGGCCAACAGGGTCACTGCGGTGAGAAAGCTGGTGCCGTCCACCGCCGTGAGCACGTCGTGCTTGGCCGTCAGTCGCTCCTGCCGAGCTTCCCAGTCATCGCGCAGGTTGAATTCATCGGCCGCGAAGGTTGCCGTCATTAGCTCGAAGACGGTGAGCGTCACGCCACCGGTATTGACCTTCTCGAAGACTTGGCACACGGCTTCGCGCGGCGTGTCCTGGGTCAGTTCGATGGCGGGCACCTTGAACTGTTGGAAGCGCAGCCAGATTTCGTTGCGAAACCGCTGCATGAACTGCATGGCTTCCGCTGCGAACTGATGGTGTGCGCTGAAGCCGCTTTCCCAGGCCATGAACCCTTGGATGTCGAACAACAATGCCACGGGAAAGAGCCGCTGGCTGTACTGCTGGTCAGGCGTACTGACGTCCAAATCGACCTTTCGGCCGAAATCCGACGTGACTTGCAGCGTCTCTGGCACCGAGAGTACGGCATCTTCACGGTCCGCCGATTCATCCAGGCATTTGCTCATGTCGAGGAAATAAAGACGACGAATATCCGCGCCTTTCTCCGTGCGTGTCTGCACTGGCTGGCCGCTGCGCAGCGCCAGGTACATGGAGGTCAGGCGTTGCTGACCATCAAGCACGAGGGTCTTAGGAGCAGGCGCAGGCTGCAGGTTTACACCGGCAAACAAGCGGGGCTTGAATGGCACGCCGCCTGCTTCCAGAAACATGACTGCGCCAATCGGGTAGGAGAGCGAGAGGCTTGCGATCAATGACCGAATATGGTTGTCATCCCACACCCAACCGCGTTGGAAGTCAGGAAGCTGGATTTGTCCCGATGCAATTCCATCGAGGACATCTTTCAATGCGGGTTCGGCGGTGCGAAAGCTCATGCTGGTCCTTGTAATCAAATACTTGGCTGATCGGGCAACACAACGAGGAATGCCACCACCTCAAAGTCGCCGCTGCCGGCGAACTCGCCTTTCATGGCGTGCGTGCCACCGGGCGTGAAAAGGCTGGCCACGGCCCGTTCCTCTTGCTTCCCGGCGACGGAGGCCACCGCCGCAGCGAGCAGCTTCTGGGCGTGGCGCATGTCTTCGCCGCCTTTGGTTGCCTTGTCGAAACGTGCGCAGGCACTGTCATCTGGCCGTTCGCGCCCGAGCGCCAGGCGCTTGAGGCGATCCAGGATGCGCTTGGCCTGCGGGTACGGCAGCAACACGGTGCTGTCATCGCCGACATGCACCAGGTAGTGCGGCGCCAGCGGGTAGTCGGACGTTGTTGCGGACTTTGCTGCCGGGCCGCAGGCTTGCAGGCAGAAGATCACGCCGGGCGGAATGTCGGCATCCAGCGTGGTGGTGACCGCATAAGCACCCAGCGGCTGGGTGTCCAGCTTGCCAGGGTGTGCTTTCAGGAACTGCGCCAGGTCGATGCGGAAGTCGGTCAGGGTGAGGTCGGTGATCGCCACGCCAGTCGACAGGTCTTCCATGTCGATCACCGTGTCCTGCAACTTGAGCAGTTGCTTGCGCCGGTACTCCAGGTCGTTCATGGCGTTGCCGGACTGTTGCTCGATCAGGTTCTCTTCGCCGGTGGCCGAGACATCGAGCAGCACCATGCGGCCGCTGACGCGCTGTTCCAGGTTGATGTATTCCTCCAGCTCCATGTTGGGCCAGAAGTTCACCAACTGGATGCGCTGGTTGGGCGAGCCGATGCGATCGATACGCCCGAAGCGTTGGATGATGCGCACCGGGTTCCAGTGAATGTCGTAGTTGATCAGCCAGTCGCAGTCTTGCAGATTCTGCCCTTCGGAGATGCAATCGGTGGCGATCAGCAAGTCGATCTCGCCTTCACCCGCCATGTCTTGCGGGCGCTCCTTGGCGCGCGGGGCGAAGGCTGAGAGCACGTCTCCCATGCTCTTGCGCAGGCCTGGCAAGGTGGACTGGATGCCGGCGCTGCCGGTGACGACCGCCGCATGCATGCCCAGCGTATCCCTGGCCCAGGGGGCGAGCTGGGCGTAGAGGTAGTGCGCCGTGTCCGAGAAGGCGGTGAACACGATGATCTTGCGGTTGGCTTTGCCATCGTGGCTGTTGATGGGCTGGGCGCATTTGCGGGCAATCATGTCGCGCAAGGCTGCCAGCTTGGCATCGCGAGCGGCATCCACTTGGCGCGCTGCCGCCAGCAGGGTCGCCAGACGGTTGCGGTCTTCCAGCAGGTCCTGCTTCCAGCGAATCAGATCCACATCGCCCAGCAGCACCTTGACCTTGCGCCCGACCAACAAGGTCTCGAATGCCGGGTCGTCGATATCGACGTCGGCAATGTCGATTTCCTCCAGCGCTTCGGCATGGGATTCGATGCGTGTCAGGGTGTTCTCTACATCCTTGAGTTGGCGCTGTACGGTCAGGGTGAAGGACGAAACACAGCTTTCCATGCGTTTGAGCACGTTCACACGCAGCAGGTGGATCAGGCTTTCTTCGCGATCCGCCTGACGGAAGAAACTTTCGCCGCCACGCACCTGGGTGCTGTACTTGGCGTCGTAGGCGGCCTGCTTGTGGGGCAGCACATAGCGCAGCGGCGCGTAGCTGGCGAGCGTGAGTCGGCGGATTTCCTGGTTGATGTCGCGGATGGCACGGAATTCGCCCGCAAGGTCCACGTCGGCCTTGATGTTGATGGGCGGCAGTCGGTCGGGGAAGCGGCCGGTCTCGCTGGTGCCGTAGTACTTCTCCACATGCCGCCTGGAGCGGGCAATGGTGAGATGATCCAACAGGGTGAAGTAGTCAAACCCCAGCATTTCAACCAACCGGGTGGGGGTCTTTTCAGCTTCGTCCAACGCCAGCCAGCGATTGAATTGCGCCTGCGCCTTGCGGGTCGTGGCCTCGATACTGGCGATGCCATGCTCCAGCAGAGCGGCGTCATCGCCTTCGGTGGCAAAGGCAATCTGGTTGCGCAGGTCGGCCAAGCGATTGTTCACCGGTGTGGCGGAGAGCATCAGCACACGGGTCTTGACGCCTTCACGGATGATGCGTCGCATCAGGCGGTCGTAGCGCGATTCCTTGCCCTTGTGTGTGGCCTTGTTGCGGAAGTTGTGCGACTCGTCGATCACTACCAGGTCGTAGTTGCCCCAGTTCACATGTGACAGGTCGATGTCACCAGACACCCCGCCATCGCGCGACAGGTCGGTGTGGTTGAGCACGTCGTAGTTGAACCGATCAGCCGCAAGGATGTTGCGCTTGTCGTTGGCCTTGTAGAGCGTCCAGTTGTCGCGCAGGCGCTTGGGCGCCAGCACCAGCACGCGGTCGTTGCGCAGTTCGTGATACTTGATGATGGCCAGGGCTTCGAAGGTTTTGCCCAGACCCACGCTGTCGGCGATGATGCAGCCGCCAAAGCGGTTCAGCTTGTCGATGGCACCCACCACACCGTCGCGCTGGAACTTGAAGAGCTTTTTCCACACCACGGTATTGCGGATGCCGGTGGCGGACTTGACGATGCGCTCCTCGTCCATCTCGTCACCGCTGTCCTGAAACAGGCGGTGCAGCATCAAGGTGTAGATGGTGAAGGGGTCACGGTGCTCGCCCAGGGCCTGCAGTGCTTCAAGAACGGATTCGCTCTCGTTGCTGTAGTCCTTGGAGTCGGTGGCAGCAGCACCCTGCAGGCCTGACCACTGTTGATCGAACCATTGGGCGAGTTGCGCGGCTTCATCGGCCGTTTCTGATGCCTGGATCAGGTTCAGCGGGTTGCCCGGCGTCAGGCCAAGGCCAGACGTACTGAAGGCGAACGAGCCCAGGACCACTTGTGCAGGGGCCCCGTCCGGACCGCGCATGACGGCGGCCCCCTGCGGCACCGATCCTGATGCTCGCCGAAGCGCCACTTTCTCATTGATCCATTTCGCGCACTGATTGGCCAGCCAACGTGCCTGCAGACGATTGCGTGAAGCGCGGTCGCCTGCCGAGCCCAGGAGCGCAAGTGCCTCGTTATCGGGAGGCACGATCAATTGGACTCGATCCAGAGCGGACAACGCCTCCCGGATTTCTGCAAAGGCGTAGAGAGAGAACGAAGGCGTTACACAGTCGAGTCGGTTGCCGTGCTTGAGGTGGGGCTGCATCAAGTCGATGACGCGCTGTGTTCCGGTGTTTTGGATTAGTTTCATGGACGCCTTGGCTCACTTCTGGCTATTTTTTTTCGCGAGGTTTAATTACCCCTACATACTTGTAGAGCGTGGTGCGAGAGACTCCGTACCGACGAGCCACTTCCGAAACCTGAATGTCAGGATCGCGTAAAAGGGCTTTGATCTCCCTCACCTGTTTTTCCCCTAGCTTTGGCTTGCGTCCACCTACCCGACCTCGCGCACGAGCGGCGGTGAGGCCTGCATGCGTTCTCTCCCGAATCAAGCCACGCTCGAATTCTGCGAGTGCAGCAAACACATGGAAGATCAGTTTGCCCGCCGCGCTGCCGGTTTCGATCTTTTCTGTCAAACTTTCAAAGCCGACGCCACGCTGCTCAAGATCGGTCACGACCTGCACCAGGTCGGGCAGGCTGCGCCCCAGTCGATCCAGCCGCCACACCACCAGGGTGTCCCCTGCCCGCAGCGCCTTGCGGCACTGTTCAAGCTCCGGCCGCGCTGTATTCTTGCCACTGGCCGCTTCTTCGTAAATCACGCCGCACCCAGCCTGCTGGAGCGCGTCGCGCTGAAGGTCTAGATGTTGATCATCGGTGGATACGCGTGCGTACCCTATGCGTTGATTCATGGACGCGTCCAGGACATTGAAAACTTGACGGCGATATTAACACCATAGGGCGGCTTTCACGAAGGTAAAGTGCGCCACTTTGATCTGTTCATAAAACCACCGTTTTCTGAACACACCCAGCGTCTTTAGCCGCTAAAGCCTGCAACTGTCCTTAGCAGCTAGGTGAGGTCACTTTTCAGCCCTCGACCGAACCACAAACTTCATGATTTGGCTCATTTCATCCTGCGTGGCCTCGATTCGACGCAGAAGGGAGAGAATCGTGGCGGCCCCGAAATGGGCCGTCCGCACGTCATCGGTCAGCCACAGTTTGAGCAAGCCGCCCAGCCGGCCAAGGTCGCCATTGATCCGGGCCAGCTCCCGCACACGCTCATAATCTACAATGCCCTTGATCTGGTACCCTTGGCCGACTTCCCGTAGGTAGCGCGCCACGCTGACGCCTGCTCTCCTGGCGTTTGCCTCTATCAGTTCCCGCTCTTCTGGCAGACAGTACACCTTAATAGGTGGACTGTTCTTCCGTGTGATTTTGTTCTCATCGTGCATCATCTTCCGTCCTTTGTCCGGCAAAAGCCTCACGGCCGTCATCTGCCAAGCGCTGGCGGACGGCTGCAAGAGCCTCCTGGAAATCGACCATTGATGCCTCACCCGTTTCAGCCTGGTAGAACACCACCATGAACATATTGGCAACAGCCTCGGCTAGTGGGCCGAGCTGCTGCGCATGTTCCTGGTCGAGATATTCCAAAGCGGCCAAAGCAGACGCTGCTTGATGCACTGCTTGGCTGGTTTCGATAAACTGTTGCATTGCCATGATTCACCTCTCCTGCAGGTGGGTTAAGGAAGTACCGGCCGGCCCGCAATGCCGGCCGGTGCGTTTTTATCGGCCTGAGCTGAGAAGGCCAGCGGCCTCAGCGAATGGCGTCCGGCCTGTACTTGCTCCAACGGTTTTATCCATCACTCGGGCTTCTTCTCGTTCAGTTTGAACGCCAAGGGCAGGGGAAGGACGGCCCACGAAAGCAGCCACCTCGGCCGCCTCATCCAGTTCAGTTGATTGATCGCCAACTGGCTCAAACTGGAGCACCGTGTCTTGAGTAGCGATTACATCCAGGGCATCGAAAAAACTTCTTTCCATCGTCATACCTCCCGCTTGTTGTTGCTGTCGTTTGTTCCGCCTAAGCTGTTGCCTTCAAATGAGGGCGAGCTTTCACGAATCGAAGATGCCAAGCGACCGCCAGCAGTATCAGCGACACGATCCTTGAACTTCTCGGCCACCATCGAGCCAGCCCCCTTAGCCAGTTTCCCTGCTGTACCAGCAGTAAGGCTTGCTGCTCGCTTGATACCACCGCCCGCATTCCCTGAGCCTCCGCTAAAGCCTGCCGCTTGAGCAAAGGGAGTGCTGCCGGTGCTGCTCTCCCCGCCAGAGCTGGAACCACCGCCGCTGCTGCTAACGCTCGACATACCGCCCATACTGGGCATATCGCTCCCACTCGACATTGAGGCTTGCGCCTTGTCAAAAGCTGCCTTGATGGCAGAAGCTCCACCAGCCATGTTTGCGGCACCACCCATGACGGCAGACCCAGCCATGCTTGCCGCACCAGCAGCCACCCCAGCCGCTCCCATAGCTGCACCCACGACCGCACCGGCACCAAAGTTTCCAATGCCACCAGCAGAGCCAATACCGGAACCAGTAATGACCCCAGCCACGAGGGGCGGCACTCGATTGACCAACAGCAGCAACGCCATGCAGAACACCAACATAACGCCCAACTCTTCAAAGTTCAGAACGTTCTGATTCATCCTGGTGTAGAACGTCGAAAGCATGTCATTACCGATGCCGATCAGCAGCACCATCGTCATGATCTGTACCGCAACACCGAGGACGGTCTTGTAGTAGTTAATTGCCATGTCCGAAGTCCAGCGCGATCCGCCGAACCCGAGGAAGAAGATCCCTGCATAAGCCAGCAACCAGGCAGCTATCAGCATTAACAGCATGTTGATGGCGATAAGGGCTAGAAGCAGCATGATTGCCGCGCTAAGGACAGCACCGACCAAACTATCAACCGGCGACCAAGCGGACAGATTGCTGATTGCTTGTTTCCATATCAGGAAACCCACATCAACGATGCCCGAAGGTGTGACAGAAGAGACACCTGCGGCCTGCTCCCCGATCCGGGCCAGTGATTGGATGATGGAATTGGCAAACGCTGGCCCGTTAATTAACAGCCACCAGAAGAAGCCGGTGAATATGGTGAAGCGGACAAGTTCCGCGAAGAACTCACCAATGTCGGCTTTGCGCAGGGCCATCATCCCGAACGTCCATACCATCGAGATAACAACCAGCGTCCAGAACAACCAAGATGCTGCGTCAATAATGACGGTTTGCCAGCTCGCGGCTCTAGTGGCGTAGTCAGTCAGTACTTGGTCAAGAATGCCTTGGTTGCTCAGTTGCGCAGATGCAGTGCTGGAGAAAAGCGATATAGCTATGCCCAACCCAGCGGCTTTATAAATGGCTTTCATTGTTTAGCCTCCTTCCCTTGAGGGTCTGCCAACTCCAACCAGTTCATGGGCTTTCCAGTGGGCGCGATACCTTCGCCGACAGGCCGGCGCGAGCAACGCCCTGCAAATTCTTCGCGGGTAGCCCGATCCTCGATCTTCATGATCGCCGCCATCTGGCAGTTAGCGTCATTGACTTCTGGCATCACCGGCTTCGGTGGTTCGTTGTCACAACCGGCAAGGATCATCAGCAAGCCAGCCAGCAAAGCGGTTTTCATCTTGTTCATGGGCTATGCCTCCTTTCAGCGTGCCATTTCCAGCCAATTGCGCGGGTTGCTGGTTCGCTCTATACGCGACTCAGTTGACGCCGCATGTGCCGCTTGTTGCTTAGCCTCTAAATCAGCGTCGGCCTGCATTCGGGTTGCAATAACCTGCTGCTGGGCCACCAAGATGGCACGCATCTGCAAGAGCTGATTGGCTTGCTGGCTGGCGAGCTGGTTGGCATAGCCAAGGGCTTGCATTTGGCCTTCCGCCCCTTGGGCGCGAGACTGGAGCTGTTCCAGCGTCCGAGCATCGGCCTGCAGGGCTTCCTGTTGGTGTCTCAACGTATGGAAAAGGGCGTCATTGGCGCGCTTCTGGCTCTCGCTCGCCAGGCGGCGGTTTTCGTTCATGGCCGCCCATTCGGCCGGTGTGCAGCCACCGGAGCCGTTAAAGCATGGCGAGCTGCGGTAATAGGCCACGTCCTGGAACTTGCCCAGGTAGTTATCGAGACTGCCGAGCTGGTTCTGGTAATAGTCCAGCATGTTCATGGCGCTGCGCAGATCGTTCATAGTGCGCTGCGCCTGATCCAGATATACGCGGCCGGGGCCATCGTGTTCTGGAGCTGGTTTTCGTACTGCTGGAGCTGGGTCTGATACTGCTGAATCTGCTTGAGCGTCTGAGCCACGTTCTCGATGGCAGACATGACGTTTTGCGTCAGGTTGCCCGCGTCGATGACCGGGATTCCAGCTTGTGAAGGGAGTGGTGTGGTAGTGAAGATGCAGGTTGCCAGGGCAACTGATAAGACAGAATTTCTTTTAGCCGCTAAAATTTCCAATGTTGGCATGGTCAATACCTCTCGAATGAAAAGTTACGCTCAATCCTCAAGCGCTCTCTATTCATCGAGTAGCTGCACTAGGCAGCTAATCGGTAATTGACCTGCCCGATGCCGAAAGGCGGCCTTTTTTCTGTAGGGTCACGGCATCAACTTCAAACTTTCTTCGCTGACTCCATATCGGTTTCGTTTAGCCCAACCTCTCGACCGATTTCATCCAGCTCCAACGGTTGCACTGCTGTTGTCAGTATCTCCCGTATTTCCGCGTCGGTACTCCTGTTGTTCAGCGCTGCTCGAACTTTCAGCGCACGGTGTACCTCAGCGGGTAAGTTACGGATAAGCACGTTTGCCATACCAATACCCAAATTGATGTACCCAGCTACATGCTATCAAAGATAGCAATAATAACAAGCTTCTGCTCTCATCTTTCTAGAACTGGCGGAGCCGGTAGCCTCGCAGAGCAGGATGCCCGTTGAGCGCCCCCGGCGCGAATAAGGGGCAGTGAAGAGGACAACCGGCTTGCCGGTGGGCCTACTTCACACATCCTGCCCCGTGTTCAGCATCCAATCTTCCGCTTACGCTCAGATCATATCACCGCTATTTTGTCGTCACTGGATCTCACTTCAGCGTAACGCTCATGGATTTGCGGCAGAATGTCCAGTAACAGCGCATCGACAGCGTTCTAGTTGTGCTCCAACAGCGCAGAAATAGCGCTTCAACAGTAGTGCTTTCCCATAGGCATGCTGTGCATACCGAACGCAAATCAACAATCCGCATTTTCGATTTTCATCTGTACCGTTTACCCGCCCCTCAAGTGTCAAATAAACAAGGAAACCCTGGCCCGGCTCGGTCTGGCGAGAGATGGCCATCTGAAAATTTATAGTCCTTCGGTCTTGCTGACTGTCTGCGACTCCCAAAGCATTCCTTACCTTTATCGGCTCGGTGACTAGGTTGAACGCCAGGGGGGGGTGCCCTGTTTCCGACGCCTAGTGACGTCCTGTGCATAATCGACAATGCGGCGGGATATTGATATTTGAGGGGCGCTTGGCGCTTTTTACGATTGTTGTATGTTGTAGTGCGCTACATACAACATACAACATGGGTAGAGCCGTAACGCGTGTCCCTTTTTCGGTCCCGACATGACCCTACCAAACAAAGGAGAAAGCTACCCTCCTGAGAGACTGCTCCGACCCATCCCCCTTCCCTTGGCGTTCAACCATCGGCCGAAGGCCGATTGATAAGCACGGCCGAAGCCCCTCCTGGGGCCTTCGGCCCTAGAAGTTCTTAGTAACTTCTTAGTACGGATTTTTGCGAAGTCGCCAAAAGCCAGACAGGGCGCTGCTTTCAGCGATTTTTTGATCGGCAGAACGTCTCCGTTAATACGGTAGAGCGTCCCCGTTAGTACGGGAAGGCGTCTCCGTTAATACGGTACTAGCCGAGGGTCAGCGGGCGCCTTATAGTTGCCTTGGCTCCACCGCCTCGGCCCTCTATTTTCACTTGCCAACCCTCAAGCCGTCCTATCTCCTGCAACGCCTTGGCAATGCGCTCCCGGCGACTCCTGTTGGTGGATGCACTCTTGCTGGGTGGCCCCCAAACCTTTTCAGCCAGGCGGTCAAGCCGGATGCTGTTGCTAGCACCCTGCCGCAACCAAGCCGACAGCCAAGCATGGGCAAGCTGGGCCGTATCGCCGTGTAGCGCTCGGCGCTCAGTTAGGGATACATGGACGTGATGCCCGGAAAGAGCCTCGGCAAAACGAGGGTTTAGGGCTATGTGTATCTGGCCTTCCGGAGTTTCGGCGTAGGACAGCAGGCGCATGGACCAGTCGTAACCATCCTTGCGGGCACGGCAGCCAACCATGCTCAAGCGTTCCAGGCAATCTTCTAGCCTGTCATACTCGGCCTTGCCGTCTGCCATACCTGCGGCCTGTAGCATCGCGTAGCGGCTCGTTTTAACGACAATGGCGCGATCCATTACGGCCTGCTCAGACGGCTCCAAATCGAGCCATAGCTGCTGCCCCCTGGGGTGGGTAACGTCTTGGCCCAAGCCTTGGGTTTCGCCCACATGAGCCATCATACCGGCCAATCCCACAGCAGCGAGCAATACGGACTGGTCGCGGCTATCCAGCGACTGCCAAACATTGAACTTTAGGCGCAACCCGTTATGCTCGTGCTCAATGGCGAGGCCGCCAGCACGACGCCCACGGCAAACAGGTCGAAATAGTGATACCAACGCCAAGGCAGGGTCATGTCTGGCGTGATCTACGTCGCAACCACGATGCTCAACCAGCGTAGCCATTGAACACCCCTTTTACCCTGCGCTTTTCCAGCACTGCGGGCTTTAGTACGCCGCCCTCATGCCGTCTGAACCAACGCTCCGGGAAGGGCGCACCGTAATTGGCCTTGCTCACGCCGTAGCGGACGAAGTACCCGCGCTGACTATCTTCAACGCCACATTCTTCAGCCTCGGCTTGTGTCATTCCGGACAGATAGGACTGCCAGCGGATGTTATCGACCAGCACGGACGATCCTCGGCTGGCCTGCTGCTGGTCGCCAGCCCCCATCATGGCGGCACCCTTGCTGGCGTGATGAAGAAACACGATTGAGCACCCGGTTTCGGTAGCGATGGCCTCCATTCGGCCGATCACCTGCGCCATTGGGCCGCTGGCGTTTTCCTCTTCTATGTGGAACCGCCGCAAGGTGTCCAAGATCATCAAGCGGCGACCGTCAGCAGCTCGCTTGAGGCCATCGAACCAGCCCAAGTTCATGATGTTTGGGCATCTACCGATAAGGGGTTCTATTACCAAGCCCTCAGCCACTAATTGCCGTTGTTCAGAGGTCAGATATGCCCCCAAAGCGTGCAGTCGGTGATGGATAGCGATGGGGGGATCTTCGGCTGGCAAATAAATGACTGGACCGGTGGGCAGGTCACCCACTTCCAGCAAGTCAGGGCCACCAGCAACCTGCGTGGCAAGCTGCATGGCCAACATTGATTTACCGGCACCGCCAGGCGATACCAGGGCACCCACAGTGCCCGCAACCATGTTGGGCAGAACGTAATCGATTGGCGGCGGCAGCTCAGTAAAGGCTGCCATAAGATCGAGGGTCATTCAGCCCCCTACTCGCCGGGGCGAGCGACTTGAATGCCCGACGCTTTGCGCGCCTCGATCCATTGCTCGATTTCCGACAAGTCCCACGCGACATTTCTGCTGGTGAGCGCAATGCGGCGCGGAAATTCTCCACGCTGCTCCATATTGAAAATTGTGCGATCAGACAGCGGGATCATCCCTAGGAGCGTTTTCCTATTGATGAGTGTCTTCGTGGCAATAGCTTGCATGGTCAACACCTCTCAAATGAACTGCGCTTGATTGCTCAAGCGACCTGTGTTCATCGAGTAGCTTCTGCTAATCGGTAGTTGACCTGCCTGATGCCTGTAGGCGGCCTTTATGGATTCATGGCACCAAAACTTAGCGAATACTCATGCTATCAAAGATAGCAAAAATAACAATCCCTTTTAGCTGCTAAAGCGACTGATCGTTTTTACCGCACGGAAGCCGTCCACTCGTCGATCATGTCCGCCCAGTCTTGCAACATGGCTGTTCGCTGATCGCGGTATTCGGCCTTGTTGTAGATAGCTCTCACCCCCTTTTGCTCATGAGCAAGGCACTTCTCGATCCAGTCCGTGTTGTAACCAGCCTCATGCAGCAACGTGCTGGCCGTGCGTCGTAAGTCATGCGGACCAAACTTGGCAAGAGGCTTCCCATCTTTCTGTGCCGCCTTAAAAGTCAGGGTCAGCACCTGATTGAGAGTGGCACTGCTCATGGGCGTGTCTGAGTCGTACCGTGACGGCAGCACATAGTCAGAACCGCCCGCGAAGGTTTTCAAGGCAATGAATATGTCCAAAGCCTGCCGCGATAGAAACACCAAGTGCGGATTGCGCCGTTTCATTCGCTCCTTAGGGATTGTCCAAAGAGCCTCACTGAAATTAATTTCGCTCCAGGTAGCGTTGGTCAGCTCGCTCTTTCGCACCATCGTCAGCAACAACAATTTGGCTGCCGCCCGGTTTGTCGGGCTTGTGCCGACTCGCTCCATATACTGGTACATCAAGCCGATCTCATCGGGCGTCAACGCACGATCACGCGGTTCAAATTTGGCGATTGCTGTCGGGCGCACCAGCTCTGCTGGGTTGTCCACCTTCTGACCACGCTCAATAGCCCAGCGAAAGACCTGGAGCACGATTTCACGCGCATGAACGGCGGTAGCTGGTGCGCCTCGCTCCACGATGGCATCAGTCAGTGCTCGCAAGTCCTCGTGGGTAATCTCTGCCAGCTTCCAGGTACCAAATTTCGCCTTGAGGTCGCGCTCATAGACGGAACGGCGCATGTCTCGGGTCGAGTCCGCCATTTGGTAGCCGCGCAGCCATTTTTCAGCCCAAGCACCAAAGGTTTCAGCGTCCTTGACCCGCGCCTTGTCACGCGCCTTCTCCTTGGCGGGCGACTTGCCCGCCGCCACCATCTTCTTGGCGTCGTGAAGTCGCTCACGAGCTTCGGCTAGCGTTATGCCGCCGGCACCATAGCGACCAAAAGTGATTGTCTCCTGCCGGCCGTTGATTGAGTAGTTGTAGCGGAACGAGATAGAGCCCGCCCGCGTGACGGCTACATAGAGGCCATCCCTATCATTTACCTTGTAGAGCTTGTCCCTGGGCTTGAGGTTGCGCAGCTTGGTATCGGTCAACATGAGTCTTATCCTTCATCAGCCTTGATACCATGCAAAAAAAACGGCCTATATATTCACAATAATATGTTATTTATCAGTTAGTTAACGAATTTCGATACCATGACAACCCACAACATATCAGCATGGTATCAAGCATCTATCATGGCATCACGGACCAATGATACCAAGTTTAATGCCACGAAAAAATGGTGCTTGCCGCTTCCCGAGACTGCCCGTCATTGCCAGACGCAAAAACAAAAAAGCCCGCAATTACGCGGGCTTAGGTATCAATTGTTGCTAGCTGATGCCAGTCAGTGCCAGACGCCGAATCACTCCCACTCGATAGTCGCCGGTGGCTTGCTCGACACGTCGTAGGTGACACGGGAGATGCCTTCGATCTCGTTGATGATGCGGTTGGAGACCTTCTCCAGCAGCT
>JAEAMG010001122.1_pt1 | contig 22673 bp, 19 predicted proteins | sample 8958741 | NCBI WGS metagenome assembly JAEAMG01 (sample SAMN16933256, study PRJNA681125) | bioreactor sludge metagenome | isolation source: anaerobic bioreactor treating anionic surfactant - SDBS | place: India: Bengaluru | collected 2019-02-28 | reverse complement strand
GTAATCCGCTTGCGTATGGCAGCAAGATTATCGGCAAGGTATTTGGCAGTTTGAAATAATAGATGAAATCAAAAAAGCGTTGCGATGACGGGCAAAAAGAAGTGGTGTTATTGCCATGAATTGCATTAATGGAATTCATTTTCATTATGTTTTTCTGTTTGCCTGATATTAGTGTACAGCCAGCACAGAACGAGATGGGCCGGTTGATGAACCTGGATTTGCTGCTTTTTGGCATTGCTTTTAAAGCAATTTTTAGCCTCCTTGTAGCAAATAATGTTAAAATTCTAGGTGTAATATTCAAACTGTAATAATTTTTTCAGTTAAATAATGAGATGAGTTCGAATTCAAACGCCATCGCAGGGATCTCCATCTGTTCCGGCTTTTTTGCTCGTTTTGTGGTTTTGTCCCCCCTCCGTATTGACATTTTCCCTTTTGTGCGGGAAGTGCAAGCGCAGGCTTTTTAGGTGCTTGGATTTGTTACGCGTATTCCGAAATTTCATTAATTATTCTTGCTGTGCTTACCTGCGGATAGGCGCTTCGTGCGCCATGGCCGCAACACCAAATCATAGCGGGCAGTCCGCTTACATCAATATGCCACGCGCTGTTGTTGAGTCCGATGGTGCCTTCAGTGTCGGTTACATTTTTAGATTCGTGTAATTATGCCCCCATTCGTAGCTGACCCTTCTTTAAGTCTCGACACGTTTTGAGTGCACTACTTTTCCAGCGAATTCAGAGCGCACAATGAGCCAAGCCCTGCATAGCTTTGCCAGAACGACTCACTTGATCCGTAAGGAGATTGGTGTCACCTGTGTCAGCAAGCATATGATAGCCCGCGCACGCCCTGGTGACGGAAAGAGTGCCTGGGATAGCTTCGGCAATGCAGAAAAACGTTCAGACGGCCGCTTCCCTTCTGAGCATGTTTCAATTGCCTTGGTTGCAGTAACCCCATTTGCCAAGGAGTATGACGCGCCGTGGTTGCATGGTGTAGCCGTCCTCGGTTCGGCAGGTCGCGCGGGCGACCGCAAACACTGGGTGTCCGATACGGTGCCGGCGGTATTCTCGGCTATGCGATCGGCAGTTGGCTGTGGCAATCTCAGCGCGAAGAGTGGTTCGTGCCTGACGACCAATTCCGGCTCCAAAGAATTGAGTGTTGGTTGTTAAAAAAGGTACTAAATTTGAGCTTGCGTTTGTAGGCGCATGCATTATTCAATGATTAATTCAGATAAAAAACAGCATGAAAAAATATTTTCACATAACACGACCACTTGTTAGACAATTGATATTATCCGCATGTGCATTGGGGATGGTTTCACCGCTTGCCATGGCACAGCAGGATGAAGCTGATGCTGGCCGTACCATACAGAGCAGCCCGTTGCCGAGCATCAAGAACTCTCGCAATGAGCAGCGTGTAACACAGCCAGTGCTCCGGCCAGCGCGCCCTGCCAGCGTGGCGCGCGCGGACACAGCCGGTTTTGCTGCATTTGTCACCGGCGTTACTGGGCAGCCTCTGCAAGTGTTTGGTGCCGATTTGTTCGGCGATGTGCCCAGTACCTTTGCCCCATTCGAAGGTGCGCAGGCCAACCAGGATTATCTGATTGGCACAGGTGACGAGTTGCAGATCCGTGGCTGGGGCATGGTCGATATCGATATTAGCACTACGGTCGACCGTAGCGGCTCTATCTATATCCCACGCGTGGGTTCCGTCAAAGTCAGCGGCGTACGGTATGGTGATCTACAGGGTTATCTGAAAAAAGCAGTAGGGAAATTCTTCACCAATTTTGAGTTGAGCGCCAGCATTGCGCAGACGCATTCTTTGCAAGTCTATGTGGTCGGCCATGCAGTACGTCCCGGTACGTACACGCTCAGCGCCATGAGCAGCCTCCTCAATGCCTTGTTTACTTCCGGTGGGCCGGATGCTAGTGGTAGCATGCGTAATATCCAACTCAAGCGCGCTGGACAAACGGTTGCCACTTTCGATGTCTATGACATGTTACTCAAGGGCGACAAATCGCATGACTTGACCTTGCGTGATGGCGATGTGATTTATATCCCCGAAGTCGGTCCGCTGGTCGCGTTGACCGGTAACGTGAAACGCCCCGCCATTTTCGAATTGAAGGGTTCAGCCACCTTGCAAGACGTCACGTCCTGGGCCGGTGGTTTTGATTCTGCAGCTTCAAGCAAACAAGTCATCGTCGAGAAAAGCATCAACAACCGTTTCCAATCCATCCTCGATGTGACTGTAGATAAGGATGGCGGCAGCAGCGCGCTGGCAGCAGTGCCTGTGGCATCGACCGACATCTTGCGCGTATTTTCGCCTGGCGCGATTCCTGTGCAGTCGCAGCTTCAGACCGAATACGTACGCGTTTCCGGCGAAGTCAAGCAGACTGGTGTTGTTAAACTAAATAAAGGAGAAACGCTGCGCGAATTGATAAGCCGCATTGGAGGTGTTACGGAGAATGGATATATCTACGCCACAGAATTGAGGCGTGATTCGATTCGCGCCGCGCAGCAGTCCAAGCTTGATGAAATTGCCGACCGTTTCGAGCGCGAGCTTGATTCGGCGGCTACTCAGCGGTTGAGCATTACGACTGACAAGGAAAACGCCAGCAAAGTGGCGATGGAAGCAGAACAGCAGCGCCGTATCGTGCAAAAGCTGCGTACTGTAAAGGCGACTGGTCGCATCGTACTCGAATTGCCAGACGGTGATGCGCAAGTGAAGAATTTGCCAGATGTGCCGCTGCGCGATGGCGACAGCGTGTACATTCCGCGTCGCCCAAATACGATTGACGTGCTTGGCTCGGTATTCCAGCAAAACACATTTGTATACCGGCCAAAGCGCACGGTCCGCAACTATGTGGATTTGGCTGGCGGTGTGACTGACGGTGCGGACAAGTCTGAGATGTATGTGGTCCGTGCTGATGGCACGGCGCAAAGCGGCCGCAACACCGGCTGGTTTTCCGGATTGGGTGGTGCAGCCTTGAATCCAGGCGACATTGTCGTGGTGCCCGAGAAAATCGTACGCGGCTCCTTCATGCAGGAATTGAAGGAATGGACGGCGATCTTTTATCAATTTGGTTTGGGCGCCGCCGGTTTGAAGGTTCTCAAAAACTAAACATTTTGTATGGTGCAGTTCGCTCGTCGAACTGCGCTTATTTGAAAGAAAATTATGCACGATAAAGTTGCAACTGTATTGCCACATGCTGGGAACGGTGACGATACAGAATCGTTCAATCTGATCGATGTACTCGCTATTTTTGCGCGCCAGCGAAAAATCATGGTGGTCATACCTATCCTCACCATGATCGCCGCTATCGCGGCCGCTTTTCTGATGAAACCTTTCTTTGTCAGTACTGCCGCCATTTTGCCTCCGCAGCAAGCGACTTCGGCCGCCAGCATGATGTTGTCTCAACTTGGTGGTTTGTCGGCTGCCGCTGGCGGACTGGGAGGTTTAAAAAATCCTAATGATATTTATGTTGGTATGCTGCAAAGCCGCACCATCAGCGATCAACTGATCACTCAGTTCAAATTGCAGGAGCGGTATGATGAAACTACTATGGACGACGTTCGCAAGGAGTTGCTGAAGAAAGCCACGTTTATTAGCGGCAAGGATGGCATGATACGGATCGCTGTTGAAGACAGCGATCCGCGTTTTGCTGCGCAACTTGCCAATGCCTATGTCGAGCAACTGGTACGCCTGACACGTACTCTTGCCGTGACGGAAGCAGCGCGCCGGCGACTTTATTTTGAAGGTCAGCTCAAGACGGTTAAGAATCAACTTGCCGAAGCTGAAGTGACTATGCGCAAGATGCAGGAAACGACGGGCATGCTGCAACTCGACGCGCAAGTCAAAAGTATCATTGCCAACGAAGCACAATTGCAGGGCATGATCGGCGCGAAAGAAGTCCAGTTAAGCGCTATGCGCTCATTTGCGACTGCGAATAATCCCGAGTATATACGTTTGCAGGAAGAGGTACGTGGTTTGAATGCGCAATTGGGCAAACTGAAAAAAGGGCAGGAATCGTCGCAGGGTGATGCAATGATGGCGACCAGAAAAATTCCGGAAGTCGGCGTGGAATATATCCGTAGCCTGCGTGAGGTGAAGTATTACGAAACTATGTTCGAAATGATGGCCAAGCAATACGAGCTGGCAAAAATTGATGAATCAAAAGATTCCTCGGTTATCCAACTACTAGATGCTGCCGTCGTGCCTGAGAAGAAATCTGGGCCGCAGAGCGGACGCCTTTTGCTCGGCGGGCTATTCGGCGGCATCGTGCTGGCCGCAATCATTGCGCTACTGCGTGACAGCTACTTGCGCATGCGTAGCGATGTCGGAAATCTCGCGCGTTGGGCTGCGTTGCGCCAGGCGTACAAGCAGTAAGTCTTCCTGTTCATGCTGGCATCTCATGCCGGCACGGAACGTTACACTCGTCAATGCAATCGGACGTGTGTGCAGGGCAATTGCGCTTCAAAGGCCTTTGCAGCGCGATTGTCCCGGGTGGGAAACAAGTTAAGTATTTACCATAAGAAAACAAAGTTAAAATCCGGCTGCATGAATTTTTGAAGGCACTCTGATGAGATTTTAGCTGCCAAAGAAATGCCCATTTTTAGTGGCGAACCGAAGCGCGGCATTGATTGATGCCCCACGGTTGGCTTTTTTTTTCTTCAGTTTTCATCAGGCTCGTTGATTTTCTGAATAGATAGTCAGAAATTCTAGGTGCAGGATATTTTAGGTAGCCGGATTTGTTAAACGTACTCAGAAAATCAATTAAAACTACCTGGTGTGGATGTCTGATCCTTGGCGCACCCTGCGCTATTGCTGCCACGCCCAATCATGGGGGGCAGTCTGGCTATATCAACATGCCCAGTGCCGTGGTGGAAGCCGACGGTACTTTCAGTGTTGGTTATAGCTACGACAGTCCGTACGGCCAATTGTGGGTCACGTCGAATATCCTGCCTTTTCTGCAAATGACGGGACGTTATGTCTCGATTGCCGGTATTCCCGGTTTTAGTAGTGTGCCGGGCGAGTATGGCAGCGGCTATGGCCGCTACAAGGATAAAGTCGTCGACGGGAAATTGCGCCTGTGGAGCGAAACGGATTGGCTGCCCTCGGTCGCGGTCGGCATGACGGACTTGTTCGGTACAGAATTGTTCAAGGGCCAATATGTCGTTGCCACCAAGACCTTCGGTGCAAGCAAAAATATCGAGGCGAGCCTCGGGTATGCCCGCAAGCGCCCGGACGGCATATTTGCCGGCGCGCGCTGGACCCCAACGGCATTGCCGCGCTGGTCCATGGTGGCCGAATATGATGCAATCAATTACAAGAATGATTTCAGTGCAAGTCTGACGCAGGCCGGCAAGCGCAGCAAGGGTGCGTCGTTGGGGCTGGAATATCGCTGGGGCTGGCTTGCCCTGCAGGCTGCGCGCAGCCGTGATCAGTTCAGCATCAATGCCTTTGTCAGTATTCCGTTTGGCGAACGCGAGTTCATCCCCAAGGTGTACGAACCGGCTTATTTTGTCGATGACAAGAATCCACCGCCGCTGCCCAGCAGGGAAGAATGGCATCGCGACGCCGGCCATGGCGCCGATCTGGTCAATGCCCTGGTCAAGCAGGACTACAAGAATATCCGTGTCGAGCAAGAGGGTAATACCCTCAGCCTGAGCCTGACCAACAGCCGCATTTCCAACATGGGGCGGGCTGTTGGCCGCGCCGCGCGCACGGCCGTAGCCTTCGTGCCGAAGGGTGTGTCGACGCTGCGCATCACCTACACCAAGCTGGACCAGCCGATCGCCACTTACGAATTCTTTGACTTGCCGAAACTGAACGACTATTTGGCAGGCAAGATCGATCGCCAGGCTTTCCTTGACGTCATGCTGCTGCGTTATCCGGGAAGAAGCGACGTTATTCGTGATGAGCAGCAGGGCTGGTTGCAGGAGTTCCTGGATCAGCCTGCTCCGGTCAAGCCTGTCGCCGTTGCCGTGCCGGCTGTTGCGCCAGCGGTGGCGACAGTTGCAGCGCCAGCCATGACGGCAGGGGCCAGTGACCAAGCCGCTGATATGCCTGTGCCGGCGGTCGTCAAGGCGACCAATGCTGTGAAAAATGATGGTAAGCTGGCGGTCGGCGTGGGCGTCGATGGCGACGTGGTGCAGATCAAATCGCTGGACCGGGAAGCGAACCGTTTCAAGATCGCGCCCAAAGTGGGCTTCTTCTTCAACGACCCGAGTGGCGCCTTCCGCTACTCAATCTCTGCGGTGGCCAATTATGACCGGCGCCTGGGCGATGGCCTGTATCTGAATAGTGCCGCCAGCCTGCAATTGCTGGAAACCGTCTCTGGCGTCAAGCAGGCATCGAACAGCAACTTGCCGCATGTGCGCAGCGATGTCGCGGAATACCTGCGCGGTGGCCGTTTCTCGCTCAGCCGCATCTTGCTGAACAAATATGACAATCCAGCCGAGCGCGTGTACACCCGCCTGTCCGCCGGTTTGTATGAAGACATGTTCCGTGGCGTTGGTGGGCAAGTGCTGTATTTGCCGAAAGACAGCCGCTGGGCAGCCGATCTGGCCGTCGATGCATTGCAGCAGCGCGGTTATAAAGGGCTGTTTGACGGCCGCGACTACAAGACGGTCACGGCAATAGGCTCCCTGCATTACCGCTTGCCGCACGACATCACCGTGACGGCGCGCGCGGGTCGTTTCCTGGCGAAAGACACAGGCGTGCGCATGGAATTCAAGCGCCGTTTCCAGTCCGGCATCGAAGTGGGCGCTTGGTACACGCATACGAACGGCAACGACATCACTAATCCTGGTACGCCATCCAAGCCTTACCAGGATCGCGGCATTTTCCTGTCGGTACCGCTGAACAGCATGTTACCGATGGATACGCAGTCGACGGCCGGCTTTGCCATTTCCCCGTGGACGCGCGACGTGGGCCAGATGGTGGGATCGCCTGGCGATCTGTACGACATGATCGAGCGTCCGCGTGCAGACATGCATAGCTACGATGGCTTGGGCAACTTTGCCGAACGGCCAGATGAGCAAAACTTGCCAGCCGTCAATCCTCCGGTTCGGCCCTTTGTCAGTCCGTGGCCAGCCATGCGCGCGCGCCTGGAGCAATCTTCGTCCGCCATGCCGGAACCGGCCGAGTGGGTCAAGGCCACTGCCTTGATCGGTGGCGTTGTGGTGGCCTCCGCGCTTGCTGACAAGCCCGTTGACCGCTTCGTCAAGAAACATCAAGACTCGACCTACCTGCGTAATTGGGACAAGTTTGGGAAAGTCATGCCTTTCGCGCTGGTGGGGGCGGCTGGTGCCGCTTTCGCCCTGGGTGACGAGCGCATGCAGAATATCGGTCTCATTTCCATGCAGTCGGTGGCGGCGTCGACAGGCTTGGCGCTGGTGGGGAAATATGCGGTTGGACGTGCCCGCCCCGGTGCAGAGCAAGGTCCCTGGTCCAGCGTAGGCGGCAAGGCCCGTTCGGATGCCTCCTTCCCCTCGGGCCATTCCGCAATCGCCTTTGCGGCGGTGACGCCGTTTGCTCAAGAATACGATGCCCCGTGGCTGTACAGCGTGGCGGCGCTCGCTTCAGCAGGCCGTGTTGCCGGACGCAAGCACTGGGTGTCCGATACCGTCGCTGGCGGCATCCTTGGTTATGCCGTGGGTAGCTGGCTGTGGAATGCGCAGCGTGACCAGAGCAAGTCTGGCCTTTCGATTAATCCGGGGCCCAAGGAAATCAGCGTGACCTGGCAAGCCAAGTACTAAATTGAAGTTCACTAGCCGATGTGCGAATGTACCCTTATTTTTCAAATGGCTAGACGAAGTTTTTATGGCACCTAAATAAGTCGGGCGAGCGTCGGCCGCCCTGCCTCTATCCGGCGATGCGCTGCCCGATGATGTGCGGAAAGGATGGAATCTGGTCGCTACACTAGATGCGGTCGATCAGGTATCCCCAGAACGAGATACCTAATTTGCGACAGGTTTTTTCAGGCTGAGAAGGTGTCGCGGCACTGGCGGCCAGTGTCGCTGCGAATTCAGCCACTAACCTTTATCTTCCTGACATGATCGTGGATATCGCCTTCGCTGCCGCTGCTACCCTGGAATATGAGCACGATAAACGACAGCCAGAACGGCGCAACGACTGGCGTCCTGCAATGAGCCGCATCTCCCTTGAGGCGCTGACCGATGTCACTCAAACAATGCTCCCTATGCGCATGGACCAAAAAGAGCTTCTGGCCGACGAATTGTTCTACACTCAGCCAAATTTGTTCGGCTCCGCGCTGACGCTCGAGCACATGGGCGTCTCACTGGTCGAAGTTGTGCTGGACCTGCTGTTGATCTGCTTCCAGTCGATGAAACTGTCGGGGTTACCTTGGTCGCTGATCAGCGAGGCCGACCTAGACTAGCAATTAAGGCGTTATGTCGCCATGGTTTGATTCGGCGAAGACCTGAGCCCAGCACAACGCCAACGCGCAATGACGCAATACCTCACAGCCCATCCAGAAAAAAACCTGCTCGCCTTTGTCACCGACGAACTCAACAGATGGCTAGCCGACATCGCCCCCGAAGCAACTGACAACTACGTCATGCTCGCCGCCATGAACTTCGTCACTGCACCGCCTTCACCTCTATCCCCACGGCAGCGAAGAGAAGCTAAACGACATTGCTTGGTTTGCGAGGCATTCACCTCAATGCCCGCATCATGCCGCCCTCCAAGTCCGCTGGCAAGGCTGGAGTTTATGGATCGCTTACACTACACAGGCGACCGCCTCGTCTTCGACCACCGCACGGCGCTGAACCCGAAGCGGGAGCCGACGGAAACCGTACAGTGCTTCGTGTGCCGCGCCGTTGTTACGCCGCGACAGCAACTGGCGCCGGAATATGTGTATGGGCGTCTTGCCCGCATTGGCTCTGGCCAGCAGTATCCTAATCCCATCATCAGGACGGCCTCACTATCAGCGGAAGTTGTTTTGGGTAGCGCCACCTAAATCTGCTAGGATAGAACGAAGGAAATTACCGACAAAAGCATTAGTTAATATATTGCCAAATGGAAACTATATAAGTGTTATTTTGACAATAATTTGTGCATATCAAAGCCAAGTTGAGCTTGTTTTTGCTAAAGAGATAATGAAATAATTGCATTAATTTGTGCAGAAAAAAGATTCTTCGCATCCCTTTTCGTAGGATTCACACGCGCTTCCATAGCGCATTTAGTCGTTTTCAATTAAAATAAAAAACTTACCATATTTTTAAATGCTTAGGGTATTCAAATGATTTTAGTCACCGGCGGCGCTGGTTTTATTGGTTCAAATTTTGTACTTGACTGGCTTGCGCAGACCGATGAGCCGATCATCAATCTCGATAAGTTGACCTATGCGGGCAATATGAATAATCTGGTGACATTAAACCAGGACAAACGGCACATTTTTATCAAGGGCGACATCTGTGACACAGCCCTGGTTGCGTCACTGCTCGCCAGTCTCCGTCCTCGCGCCATCGTGCATTTCGCAGCAGAGAGCCATGTCGACCGTTCCATCCACGGCCCAGGCGAATTCGTGTCCACCAATATCAATGGTACGTTCAGCCTACTGGAAGCCGCACGCGGCTATTGGTCTGCGCTGCCAATAGAGGAGCAGGCAGCATTTCGCTTCCTGCATGTATCGACAGATGAAGTCTACGGTACGCTGGGCCCGAATGATGCGGCGTTTACCGAAACAACACCATACACGCCTAACAGTCCTTATTCCGCTAGTAAAGCAGCATCAGACCATCTGGTACGCGCCTACCATCATACCTATGGCATGCCAACCCTGACGACTAATTGCTCAAATAATTATGGTTCATATCACTTCCCGGAAAAATTAATTCCGTTGGTCATCGCCAATGCGCGCGCCGGTAAACCGTTGCCTATTTACGGCGACGGCCAGCAGATACGGGACTGGCTGTATGTTAGCGATCACTGCTCGGCAATCCGCCGCGTGCTCGCAGATGGTCGCATTGGTGAAACCTACAACATCGGTGGCTGGAACGAAAAAGCTAATCTGGATGTGGTTCACACACTATGCGATATTCTCGATCGCCTGTCGCCAAAAGAGGACGGCACAAGCTATCGCACGCAAGTCACCTATGTCGCTGATCGGCCTGGCCATGATCGCCGCTATGCAATCGATGCGCGTAAGATCGAGCGCGAACTGGGTTGGAAACCGGCGGAAACGTTTGAAAGCGGTATCCAGAAAACTGTACAGTGGTATCTCGACAATCAGGAATGGGTGCGTAACGTACAGTCGGGAGACTATGCGCATTGGCTGGAAAAAAATTATGATCAACGCAACGCTCAGGAAGCAGTTTGATGACACAGGTGAAACAACGTAAAGGCATTATTCTTGCAGGTGGCTCTGGCACACGCTTGTATCCCGTCACTATTTCTGTGTCTAAACAGTTGTTACCTGTGTACGACAAACCGATGATCTATTACCCGCTAACCACGCTGATGCTGGCCGGTATTCGTGAGATTCTGATCATTTCGACACCGCAGGATACGCCACGTTTTCGTGAATTGCTTGGCGATGGTAGCCAATGGGGCATTAGTCTCACCTATGCAGTGCAACCTAGTCCGGATGGTCTTGCACAGGCATTTATTATTGGCCGTGAATTTCTCGGCGATTCTCCATCGGCATTAATTTTAGGTGACAATATTTTTTATGGTACCGACCTGGAATCCAAGTTGCGCAACGCTTCGGAGCAAAGCAGTGGCGCAACGGTATTTGCTTATCATGTAAACGATCCGGAGCGTTACGGCGTGGTGGAATTCGATGCGAATCGTACAGCTGTCAGCATTGAAGAAAAACCGATTACGCCAAAATCCAACTATGCGGTAACCGGTCTGTATTTCTATGACAACCAGATTTGCGACATTGCAGCCGATATTAAACCATCCCCTCGCGGCGAATTGGAAATTACTGATGTGAATCGTCATTATCTTGAACAAAAACAACTAACTGTCGAGTTAATGGGACGTGGTATGGCATGGCTAGATACGGGGACACATGATTCTTTGCTGGAAGCCAGTCAGTTTATCGCGACCATTGAAAATCGTCAGGGCTTGAAAGTTGCATGTCCAGAAGAAATTGCTTATCGTAAATCATATATCAATGAAGCCGCATTGGAAAATTTAGCCAAACCATTAAAGAAAAATGCCTACGGGAAATATTTATTGAGTTTATTGAATGAAAAGAAAAATTACTAATAAAATTCACAGTTGATAGTTTTATTTTGCAATAAAAAATTAACTCGTTTTTTGATATTCAATTTTCACAGCCACATCAAATACGTGATTAAAGAAATCCGATTTTATTTATGAGAGATTTCTAATTTAATGTGTAACTATAAAAATAATATCAGCAACAATCATTACTCTACTGCTCTACTGCTCTACTGCTCTACTGACTATCAAGCATAAAAGCTAAAAGGCTAGTATATGCGACTGACACTTTTTTGAAATTACATTAGATGAATTTGTGGGTATTAAATTATCAGAATTAGATACATAACGCTTTGAAAAAATTGCAAAATCTCCCATTGATGGCAAGACGGATGTAAATCGTGTGATCATAGATTGCAAAAATATTGGCTTGGATGTGCTGATTGTACGCTGTCCAACCGTTGAAATTTCGACAGTTCAGAAGTTAGAAAAAGAAGTATTTTTTTAACAGATACTCTTGTCTATTTTCAAAACAAGAAAATGACCAAGAATATTATCCAACTTCCAATTGACTACACGTGACGTATCGCTACAAGTAATGATGCGCCGGCACTTGGTATTTTGGCTACAAAGTGCTTGACAAACTTTGCGGGCCACTACCACACGGATCCATTTTTAGATAAAAAGATGCTGATCTGGTATATTAATCCTGGGCATCTAACTCCTGTCATGGAGGGGCACTCGCTGATCAAATTTTTTTAATCTGTAGTGACAATGAGATTGTCGGTTTTTCAAGTGTAAAAAAATTCGTGAAATGAGTTGCGAAATAATATTAAATAGCGTAGATCCAGAACATAAGAAAAATGGTTTCTATTCAACTTTGGTTTCACTAGCAAAGAATTTGGCTATTAACCAAAAAAACGAATGAGTTACTGGTCCCTACACAAATAAACGATGTCGCACCACAAAAAGTATGGTGCCGCCAAGGCTTCGAACCTCTTCAGAGTCTTTACACATTTCACAAATGGTCCAATTAATGATTCCTTTCAATCGGCCTTTTCTTACCGGCAAAGAATTAGAAAACATTCAACAAGTCCTGGAAAATAGAAAAATATCCGGCGACGGTGAATTTACAAAAAAATGCCAAGCATTATTTGAGAATAAGCTTGGTATGCGTAAATCGTTACTGACCACCTCATGCACAGATGCATTGGAAATGTCAGCGATATTGCTGAATATCCAGCCTGGTGATGAGGTTATTTTACCGTCCTATACGTTTGTCTCTACTGCAAACGCATTTGCCCTGCGCGGTGCAACACTGGTGTTTGCAGACAGTCAGGCCGATCAGCCCAATATTTCACCGGATGAAATTGAGCAACTGATTACGCCTCGCACTAAGGTAATTGTCGTTGTTCACTATGCTGGTGTCGCTTGCGATATGGATCGTATTCTATCTCTTTCTGCCACACATGGCATCGCTATCGTGGAGGATGCAGCACAGGCCATCGATTCCTTTCACAATGGAAGGCCATTGGGTACCCTCGGCGACATGTCAGCCTTCTCTTTCCATGAAACAAAAAACATCATGTGTGGTGAAGGTGGATTGCTGGTCGTCAATAATCCAAAACACGATTTGAGAGCTGAAATAATTCGAGAAAAAGGCACAAATCGTTCCTCCTTTTTCCGCGGAGAAGTCGATAAATACGGCTGGGTTGATGTTGGCTCCTCTTTCCTCCCATCTGATTTGCTGGCGGCTTTTTTATATGCCCAAATTGAATCGATAGAAACCATTCAGGCAGAGCGGCGCCGGGTATGGTCACGCTATCAAGTCAACTTGAAAGAAGGCGCGGCAGCAGGATGGTTCAACACGCCGGTAATCCCTGACTATGCAACTAATAATGCGCACATGTTCTACTTGATATGTCGTAGTCTGGATGAACGTACTCGTCTGATTGAAGCACTGAAAAAGGCTGGCATCTCAGCGGTATTCCACTATTTATCGCTGCACAGCAGTCCGTATTTCGCCAAATCGCATGGAAATCGTGCCTTGCCAAATAGTGATCGATATACCGATTGTCTGCTTCGTCTACCGTTGTTCCCGGAACTTCGTGATGATCAGATAGATTACATTTCAAAAACCATACTTTCTTTTTATTCTTAGGCATGTGTTTTCTGAAAGTCGGTATACTTTTTGCGGCGTCGATTTTAAGAAAACTGATAGCAGGACTCCGGATAGTAAAAATAGTTGCCATTTATTTAGGTACAGAAGGACTTGGTCAACTAGGCCAGTTCATGAGCTTGATGTCGATGATAACGATATTGGCTGGTGGTGGAATTAATACTGGAATTATCAAATATGTTGCCGAGTTTAATAAAGAGGAAGTGCAGCTAAACGGCTATTTAAGGGCTGCTAGCATGATAACGCTTGTATTTTATTTAATGCTTTTTTTGGGTTTACTGGTTGGCGCTTCAGAAATATCTCGTTGGCTATTTAATACAGATAACTATGCAACTGTGGTAAGGGTATTGGTCGCTGCACAGTTTACAATTGCACTGACAAATCTTTTAATGGGTATATTGAACGGCCACCAACGGGTAAAAGCGTTCGCAATTATCAATTCAACCAGTGTTCTAGTCGGTGCCACCGGCGTAGTGGTCGGATGGGCATTATATGGAATGCGGGGCGCAATGTATGGTTTGATCTGGATGCCTAGCTGTACGTTATTCCTGCTGTTACCTTGGTATCGTTTTGGCCTCAAATTCAGCTGACGGCGTCTGTTGCCAAAATTGGATGCACAAAAGACACGTCATTTTGTTGCTTATTCCATGATGATTCCAATGACCGTCGTCACCATGCTACAGGTACCATGAAAAAGGGCTCTCATTTCCACTGGAAAATTTCGTTACGTGCATAAAAGATATTGCAGCGCTTGATGCATCTGGCTACGCTGACCTTTCTGAAAAATCCAATTTACGGGCATCCGATTTTTCAATTGAAAAATCCGTTGACTTATATTTATCATTTTTGAGAGCTAATGCATTTTTAGTAATGCGAGATATCCATTTAAATATGCCAGAATATTTACTCCGCATCGCCTCTTGCTTTGCACTCGGTCGTTTTAATGAAAACAAATTATTCAGTGCGCGGTATTAATGCAATTAGATAATATTAACATTATCTGACTTCGACATAGTGAACTAACATTGCGAATGCCGCAAAAAATAATCAGCATAATATTAATCACATTCTGGCTGGAGTATTTTCTGGAATTTGTGATTAATGAAGGACTATCCTAGTGAAATATCGACTTCTATTCATCGCCACCACATTGGCGAAAATTTCCATTTTTGTATATTTTTCGTTATTCCCAACAATTTTTTTTGGAGGCGGGAATGACTCGGAATATTATGATACTTATGCGCAAGGACAGGATAGCGAAATTCCAAACATTTGGCCTGTCATTCTACGCTTCTTGAATGACCAGGGAATGTATTCACGGGAAGGTGTGAGTTATTTCCTGGCATTTTTGGGAGTAATAATAATACCTCTACTTGCTGCAAATCTTTCAATATACAAAGATAGCCCAGCGCGAAAACGAATTTATTGGGGCGTGGCAGCAGTGATTGCTATTTATCCAACGCTATTTTTCTATACTTTTGATATTTACCGTGACGTATTCATGGTACTAATATTCTTACTTGGATTATTGACAGTCAGGGCATTTATTAAAAGCAAAAATTTTTCTTTGAAAATATGGTACGTCTTGTTGATTATCGGAATTAGTTTTTTTCTATACCTTTTTAGACCATATTTGGGCTTTGGATTTTTCATTTCATTTATTGGATTTAATTATTTTAACTTCAGGAAAATCTCACTTTCTTTTTGTTTGATTTTATTTTTTTTCACGCTAAATATTTTATTTCTAATTGGATTACTTGATCCAATTTTCTCATATCGTGGTAGTTTTGATGATATGGATGGAGGTTCTAATATAGGTATCCGCTTTGACTCTTTTGCGTCATTTATTCCTGATTTTTTTAAAAGCTTTATTTTCCAGATGTTTGGCTTATACTTCCCTAATGCGGTAGCTATTGGAGTTTTTTTGATTGAAAGTTTTCCGTTTATCATTGTATTCACTTACCTAATAAGAAATAGAAAATACTCAACACCTTTCATTAACTATCTTGTGGTATTTTTTATATCATATTCAACTATTTGGTTGATGGGGAACGACAATCTTGGAACCGCAGTGCGACTGCGAATATATAGTTATATTTCGGTGTTTATTGCTGGTGCCATAATTTATCAGAAAAAGATGGCTGCCATATTGCTGGAAAAAAATATGCTGGCTTCTGAAAGCGAGAAGCGGAGCGTGCTGGATAAGTAAGATGGTTCGCTATACTTCTACGTCCATCATGTAAACTCCACTATTAAACATTTCCGAACTCATATAAGCATTATGCCAATGAAAATATCTATCACCAGTGTATCTGGATTCATTGGAAAGTTTCTACTTGAGGAACTGATTTTATTGAATCACGACATTTCTATCCTGACACGGAAAGAGTTGCCCGCTAAGCACGGAATATGCAATATCAAGGGAGACCTTCTACATGAAGGAATAGCCCTAGACGTTTTCGTTGACGGATCCGATGTGGTTTTTCATTGTGCTGGCGAAATTAAAGACGAGCGTCTAATGCAGCAGTTACACGTTAATGGTACCCAGAACTTATTAAATGCCGTACATGCATCGATCAAGAAATATGGCAAACCTGTTCATTGGGTACAATTAAGCAGCGTCGGTGCATATGGACTTGACGGTGAAGGAGCCCAATCCGGACGCACCATCACGGAATCCAGTGCAGAGCAACCGAAAGGTATATATGAGGTCAGCAAAACTGCTTCCGATCAACTGGTACATGAATTTGCTTTGATTGAACCGCTATTTAGCTTTACAATCATTCGCCCGACGATTGTTATTGGCACTACAATGCCAAATCAATCATTCCATGCTATGGCACGTATGATCAAGCGCGGTATATTTTTTCGTATTGGGCGCCAAGAAGCGATGGGTAATTATGTCCATGTGCAAGATGTAGTGCGTGCATTGGTGAAATGTACCTACGATACCCGCGCGCTCGGAAAAGTATTCATTGTGGCGAATGATTGCCCCTTAGGCGAAGTCGTTGACGCGCTTGCACATGCCATGCAAGTAGCGCCACCAAAATTGGTATTGCCGGAGAGGATATTACGCCTATTGGTGAAGCTCACTCCACCGTGGCTAAAACTTCCGCTAACGACTGCGCGTATCAATGCTTTAACACGCAGGACCCATTACTCATCGGACCTGATTGGTAAGACATTGGGATTTTTCCCTTTGGAGCCAATTACCGCAAGTATTCCACGCCTTATTGCCGATTCCAGCGCGCGTTTGGCCTAATTGATTTGAGCGGTTAGCGCGCCGCGCTGCAATACTGGTAAAAATATAGAGTGGATGGAAGAATGATCAGAAAAAAGATTTGTATTGTCTCAACCGTGCCTATCCCGCTTCAAGTATTTATGCGTGAGCATGTAGAGCGATTGTCTGAATTTTACGACATAACTCTGTTATGCAGCGGTGATGGCCGCGAACTGAAAAGCATGCTCAATACCCGTGTCAGCTTCAAGTCAATTTCGATCGAACGAAAGATTAGTATTGTTGCCGACGTGTGTGCGCTAATCGCGCTGATACGAATTTTCCGGCAGCAGCGTTATGACTGTGTGCATTCGCTGATGCCGAAGGCAGGTTTGCTGGCCATGCTGGGTGCCTGGCTGGCGCGCATACCCGTGCGAATACACATTTTCACGGGCCAAGTGTGGTTTGCCAAGACTGGGGTTGCAAGGATTATCCTGAAGTGGATGGATCGGGTGGTTGCAGCCTGCGCTACTCATCTTCTGGCCGACAGCCCGTCGCAACGAGATTTTCTTATCCAAGAGAACGTCGTCAAACCAGCAAAGATCAAGGTACTTGGTCAAGGATCGATCAGTGGCGTAGATATGCAGCGTTTTAAGTTTGATCGATTGGCCCGCCAGACAGTGCGTTCGGAATTGAACATCGGCGCAAATGCTGTAGTATTCCTGTTTCTAGCGCGTTTGACACACGTAAAAGGTATACAAAATCTGACCAGAGCGTTTGCTACCATTGAAGAGGAAATGCCAAACGCCCAACTATTAATTGTTGGACCAGATGAGGATGGATTGACGCCGCAACTGGAAAGGGACTGGGCTGACTGTGCTCACAAGGTTCACCGCGTCAATTACACCAACAAGCCTGAACACTATATGTCGGCATCCGATGTGTTTTGCCTACCCAGTGCGCTTGAAGGTTTCAGTTCGGCAACAATACAAGCTGCGGGTGTTGGATTACCCGCAATCGTTTCTCATATCTATGGCTTGACCGACGCTGTCAAGGGCGACGTCACCGGTCTCTTTCATGAAACTACGAATCTAGGTCAAATACAGGACGCGATGCTGCGCTTGTATACGGATGAAACATTACGTAAACAAATGGGAGAGGCCGCACAGCGCCGCGCCTATCAGGATTTTTCCCAAGATGTCATCGTTGAAGCAATGCGGCAATATTATGCAGATGTCCTTGGCGGACAGTCGCACGCTTAAGCACTAACTCCGGCTGTAATCCACGAAGCAGTTCGCATACTTTTCAAAAAAATAATTAAAGGAAAAAAATGATTTTGGTTACCGGTGGCACCGGCTTTGTCGGCTCATCTGTTTTGACAAGACTAGTGCAGGAAGGCAGCAACTCCGTGCGAGCAGCAGTACGTCATGCCGATGCGGTCGTGCCCTTTGGCGTGGAAAAGGTAGTAGTGAGTGATTTAGCTGTAGATACCGATTGGACTGCGGCCCTTTATGGCGTTACCGAAGTAGTGCACAGCGCTGCCCGAGTTCATATCATGGACGATACAGCAGCAGATCCGCTTGAAGAATTTCGCCGTGTGAACGTGCAAGGAACGTTGGCCCTCGCGCGTCAGGCGGCAGCGGCGGGGGTGCGTAGGTTTGTTTTTGTCAGTTCCATCAAGGTTAATGGTGAAGTGACTGTTCCTGGCACAGCGTTTGCCGCAGATGATGTTCCCGCTCCGGTCGACGCGTATGGAATATCGAAGATGGAAGCGGAACAAGGCTTACGCGCTCTGGAGACGCGGACGGGCATGGAAGTATGCATTATTCGCCCGCCCCTGATATACGGACCTGGCGTAAGGGCCAACTTTGCCGTAATGATGCGGTGGCTGGGGCGCAGCCTGCCCCTGCCCCTAGGGGCGATCCATAATCAGCGCAGTTTGGTGGCACTCGACAATATTGTGGATCTGCTCATCACCTGTGTACGCCATCCTGGCGCAGCCGGACAGACCTTTCTGGTTTCTGATGGGCAGGACACGTCCACCACCGAATTATTGCAACGGATGGGACGCGCCATGGGGTGTCCGGCAAGACTCGTGCCAGTTCCCGCCAGCTTGTTGAAACTGGCGGCAGGAATGCTTGGCAAGCAAGACGTGGCACAGCGCCTGTGTGGTTCCCTGCAGGTTGATATCGAAAAAACGCGTCGAATATTAGGGTGGCAGCCGCCACTTACATTGGATCAAGGTTTAGAAAAAACAGCCAAAGGAAATGACAATGAAAAGACTGTTTGACTTCGTATTAGTGTTGATAGCATCACTAATCTTACTCATCCCTATCGTAATAGTGGCACTGTTAGTACGTGTTACTTCGCCAGGGCCGGTGTTGTACTGGTCGGATCGCGTGGGTCGCTACAATAAAATTTTCAAAATGCCAAAATTTCGTAGCATGCGTGTCGGCACACCAGCAGTAGCGACCCACCTGTTGGCAGATGCTCATTCTCATTTGACGCCAGTGGGTAATTTCCTGCGAAAAAGTAGTCTGGATGAATTACCGCAACTATGGAGTATTATTTGTGGCAACATGAGCTTTGTCGGTCCTCGACCTGCATTGTTTAATCAACAGGATTTGATCGAATTGCGCACTCAAAATGGCGTAGATAAAATTTTGCCTGGTCTGACGGGTTGGGCGCAAGTCAATGGTAGAGATGAGCTGCCTATTCCTACGAAAGTAAAACTGGATGCTGAATATATGCAGCGTCAATCTTTACTTTTAGACGTAAAAATAATATTTCTTACTTTTTTAAAAGTGCTGCGTAGGGATGGCATTACGCATTAATTTTATTGAGAATTTGAAATTTATCAAAAAATTAAATTAATAAAATATCTAATGGTAAAAAATTAGTACTTTTATTCATCGAAATTTATTTAAAAACATTATTGTCAGGTCAATTGCTTCAGTAATTACAATAAAAATGAAATTATTTCTTGGTTTTTCCCGTTTTCAGAAAAAAATGGTTGCCGCGACATTTGACTTTGTCTTTTTGCCGCTCACTTTTTGTTTATCCATCTTGTTAAGATATGATGCTGTCAATACGGCACTGTTCTTGCATTATCTTTGGCTGATCATTGCAACCCCGTTTGTATCGATTCCCATATTTATGCGTCTGGGACTGTACCGCGCAGTTATCCGCTTTATCGACCAAAAAATTGTCTATATGGTAATTTTTGGCGTTACTGCATCAGTCGCGCTCCTGGTTCTGTTGAGCGCTTTCGCTTCGCACATGGAAGGTTACTCTCGCGGCGTCTTTGGCATCTATTGGGTCAGTGCAATCACCTATGTTGTAGCCAGTCGTTTCTTTGCGCGCGGCATTCTATTACAACCGAGCAAAAAAAATACTGTCATCCGCGTGGCTATTTATGGTGCGGGAAAATCAGGCACGCAGTTAGCCAGTGCGCTGCGTGCCGGCCATGAATATCGGCCTGTTGCCTTTATTGATGACATGAAAGAACTCCAAGGCACAACCATTTCGGGAATCAAAGTTTACTCTGCTGCAGACTTGCAATCCGTTATCGAAAAAAAGCGGATCAGTGAAATCCTACTTGCGATGCCATCAATCAGCAAAGGAAAGCAACGTCATATTCTGGATATTGTTGAAAATTACAAGGTCAAGGTAAAAGTCGCGCCACCAGTAGAAAGCCTGGTCAACGGGGAATTGCGCATGCAGGACGTGCGTGATATTGAAATCGAGGATTTGTTGGGACGCGACCAAGTGACACCAGACTTGGGCCTGATATCAAGTTGCATTACTGGAAAATCGGTGATGGTGACTGGTGCAGGCGGTTCGATTGGATCTGAATTATGTCGCCAGATCATCAAGCTGCAGCCGTCACGCTTAATCCTGCTCGAGATGTCGGAATTTGCCCTGTACTCCATCAAGCAGGAATTAAAAGGAATCAATAGCACGCATCATCTCGATGTTGAACTTATGCCATTCCTGGGAACGGTGCTCGATACTGAAAAATGCAAACGTATTCTGACCACGTTCAATGTGGAAACGTTATACCATGCAGCCGCCTACAAACATGTGCCTTTGGTTGAGCATAATCCCATCGAGGGCGTGCGCAACAACGTATTTGGTACGCTCAGTATTGCACAAGCAGCCGTGACGGCAGGCGTCAAGTGTTTTGTGCTCATCTCCACCGACAAGGCCGTACGTCCAACCAACGTAATGGGCACGACCAAAAGGCTGGCCGAGTTGATTCTGCAGGCCTTCTCGCGAGAACACTCGCGTACCCGTTTTTGCATGGTGCGATTTGGTAATGTGCTCGGTTCGTCAGGCTCGGTGGTCCCGCTGTTCCGCAAGCAAATCGAAGCTGGAGGCCCCATTACGCTGACACATCCCGAAATCACCCGTTATTTCATGACCATTCCAGAAGCGGCTCAACTGGTCTTGCAAGCGGGCGCCATGGGAGAAGGAGGTGATGTCTTTGTGCTGGACATGGGCGAACCGGTCAAGATCATGGCTTTGGCCGAACGCATGATTCACTTGAGTGGCCTGGAAATAAAGAGCAAATCGGCTCCGGATGGCATAGACATAGAGCATGTCGGCTTGCGTCCAGGTGAAAAACTCTATGAAGAGTTATTGATTGGCGACAACGTCGAAGGCACAGAACACCCGCTGATCATGCGGGCACAAGAATCCGAGCTCCCTTGGCCAGAGCTTCAAGTGCTCCTGTCTGACCTCGACAAAGCCTGTAATCAGTTCAATTTTGAAACTGTGAGGGAATTGTTATTGGCTGCAGTCAAAGAATACACGCCGCAATGTGGTATCGAAGACCTGATATGGAATGAACGATGCCGCAAGCGCCTGCAAATTGACAAGGAAAATGAAGTTTCACCATAGCAATATTTCTGTATTCCGGACTATGACGCTGCTTGACAGCGTGATAGTCTATGAAGCTGGGTGTTCTCAAGAACCACGTGTAACACCTTTGCTGTAATGTGCCGCCATGGCGAGAGTCTACAAACATTTGACTACCCAGCAGCGCGCCGTCATGACCATGCGCGCTGACCTGTGCTCCATTCGATCCATTGTTAAACACCGTCTTTGCCGTTCAGCCAGTAAGATAGGCCGCGAACTCAAACGCACCAGTTGCACCGGTGTGTACGATGCCGACTGGGCGCACATGCTGCGGCAGGCTTTCTTCTAATTTCTCTCGATCAATGTCGCTGGTGTAGGGAATTCTCATCCCGTCATTATCCGGCCACTCGGTGAGAGCGTTAACGCGTTCTTAGATTCCCTTCACTTCGATCAAAAAAGCAATAAACACGCACGCGGCACTGGCACTGAGGATGAGTACAGAGCCAGCGGCGCAATCCTTGGCGATCTTGATGCTGGGATGCAGGCTCGGATGCAAGTGATCGATCATTTGCTCAAGCGCCGTGTTGAACAGTTCTGCGGCCAATACCAGGCCGCAATTGAGTAACAACAACGCCCACCAGATCATGGCGGGTTTATACCAGGCCAGCACGATCACCACCATGAGGGTGGCAATGGACTGCAGGCGAACGCTCGATTCCATACGAAAAGCCGCTGCAATGCCTTGCAAGGCAAATCCCATGCGTTTGAAGAAAGGCTGATTTTTCATCGGAGTTCAGTTGTACGAAGTGTTTGACGAGCATGGCACGCAAATTCTTCTCGAAGATGAGTATAAATACCGAAGGTGTAAGCTGGAATGCAATATCTGGTTACTTTGAGAGTAGCGTTGAAGCAGAATGTTGAAATTCGTTCAAAAAATAAAAGCCCGTTTTTCAATGAAATGAAAAAGGGCTCCTATTGTGGAAGTTGCGCATCACGGATGGTGCGACCTTCCGCGCATCAGACCTTTACGCCGGGCTTGAGAACAAGCTGGTGTTTGGGCCTGCCTGTCGCTGCCTGGGCAGCCAGGAATTAATGATGCGTCGTGGTACCGTGGTGTGTCGTGGTCGAATCCGAGCTTGCTGCGCCGGCTACGACAGCTACGGCTGCGCCGATAGCGATCAGGGCGCTCGTGCTCAGGCCGGCAACGGTGCCGCCAACAGCAGCGCCAG
>JAEAMG010001118.1_pt1 | contig 22701 bp, 16 predicted proteins | sample 8958741 | NCBI WGS metagenome assembly JAEAMG01 (sample SAMN16933256, study PRJNA681125) | bioreactor sludge metagenome | isolation source: anaerobic bioreactor treating anionic surfactant - SDBS | place: India: Bengaluru | collected 2019-02-28 | reverse complement strand
GGGTGTGGACGGCGCTGGCCGCACTGCTGGCCATTGCCGTCACACCTTGCCTCGGGCAGCAGGCCGCCGGGACCGCGGAACAGAAGCCCGCGGGGACGGCCGGCGCGGCGTACAAGGATCGCGCCCACCTGCCCATGCCGAACACCATCCGGCCGAGTTCGGTCGTCTATGACGCCAAGAGCCCGGATGCGAAGTTTCCCCCCATCGAGCAGCTGCGCCCGCCCAAGGGCGCGCCCAACGTCCTGGTCGTCCTGATCGACGACGCCGGGTTCGGTTCATCCGCCACCTTCGGCGGCCCCTGCCAGACGCCGACCCTGGACAGGCTGGCCTCGGGCGGCCTGCGGTACAACCGCTTCCACACCACCGCCCTCTGTTCGCCCACCCGGCAGGCGCTGCTCACCGGGCGCAACCACCACTCCGCCGGCATGGGCAACATCACCGAGACGGCCACGGGCGCTCCGGGATACTGCTCGGTGCTGCCGAAGTCCATGGCGCCGCTGGCCATGACGCTCAAGCTCAACGGTTACTCCACCGCCCAGTTCGGCAAGTGCCACGAGGTGCCGGTGTGGCAGACGAGCCCTTCCGGGCCCTTCGACTCCTGGCCCACCGGCGGCGGCGGCTTCGAGTACTTCTACGGCTTCATCGGCGGCGAGGCCAACCAGTGGTACCCGACGCTTTACGAGGGCACCACGCCGGTCGAGCAGAAGAAAACGCCCGAGGAAGGGTACCACCTCGTGGCGGACATGACCGACAAGTCCATCAAGTGGATCTCCCAGCAGAAGGCGCTCACGCCCGACAAGCCGTTCTTCATCTATTTCGCCCCCGGCGCCACCCACGCCCCGCACCACGTGCCGAAGGAGTGGGCGGACAAGTACAAGGGCCGGTTCGACCAGGGCTGGGACAAGCTGCGCGAGGAGATCTTCGCCCGCCAGAAGCAGCTCGGCGTCATCCCGGCGGACTGCCTGCTTACCCCCCGCCCCAAGGAGATCCCCTCCTGGGACGAGATGCCGGAGGCGATGAAACCCGTCCTCCGCCGCCAGATGGAAGTGTACGCGGGCTTCATGGCGTACACCGACTACCAGGTCGGCCGCATCATCGAGACGCTCGAAAAGCTGAACATCCTGGACGACACCCTGGTGTACTACATCGTCGGCGACAACGGCGCGTCGGCGGAAGGCACCCTGAACGGCGCCTACAACGAGATGGCCAACTTCAACGGCCTGGCAGCGCTCGAGACGCCGGAGTTCCTCATGGCCCGCCTGGACAAGTTCGGCGGCCCCGAGTCGTACAACCACTACGCCGTGGGCTGGGCGCACGCCCTCAACACCCCCTACCAGTGGACCAAGCAGGTGGCCTCCCACTGGGGCGGCACCCGGAACGGCGTCGTCATCCACTGGCCCAAGGGGATCAAGGCCCGGGGCGAGGTCCGTTCGCAGTTCACCCACGTCATCGACGTGGCGCCGACCGTCCTCGATGTGGCCGGCCTGCCGCAGCCGGAGTCCGTGAACGGCATCCAGCAGGATCCCATCGAGGGAGTCAGCATGGCCTACTCCTTCGACGACAGCCGGACTCCGGAGCGGCACGACATCCAATATTTCGAGATGTTCGGGAACCGCGGCATTTACTACAAGGGCTGGACGGCGGTGACCAAGCACCGCACCCCCTGGATCCTCGTGGGCCAGAAGACGGTGCCCTTCGACGACGACGTCTGGGAGCTGTACTCGGACAAGGACTGGACCCAGGCGAACGACCTTTCCCGGCAGATGCCGGAAAAACTCCACGAACTCCAGCGCCAGTTCCTGATCGAGGCGGCCCGCTACAAGGTGCTCCCCCTCGATGACCGGGTCACCGAGAAGCTGGATCCGGACACCGCCGGCAGGCCGGTGCTCGTCCGGGGCAAGACCCAACTCCTGTTCGGCGGCATGGGGCGGCTGAGCGAAAACTGCGTGCTGAACATCAAGAACAAGTCCCACTCCGTCACCGCCGAGCTGATCGTGCCGAAGGACGGCGCCAAGGGCGTCATCGCCGCCCAGGGCGCCAACATCGGGGGCTGGAGCCTCTACGCCAAGGACGGCAAGCTCAAGTACTGCTACAATGTGGCCGGCGTGAACCACTACTACGTCGAATCCGCTACTCCGCTCCCCGCCGGCCCGCACCAGGTGCGCATGGAGTTCGCCTACGCCGGCGGCGGCCTCGGGAAGGGCGGCAAGGTCATCTTGTACCTGGATGGGAAGCCGGTGGGCGAAGGCACCATTCCGATGACGCAGGCGATGATATTCTCCGCCGACGACGGGATGGATGTCGGGGAGGATACCGGCGCTCCCGTGTCCCCGGACTACGGCCCGGTGAGGAACGCCTTCAACGGAGAAGTCAAGGGCGTTCTGCTCTCCATCGTCGACGACCCGAACAATTCGGACCATCTGGTCGATCCGGAGGCCGTGATCCGGGCGGCGATGGGAAAACAGTAAGCCGGAGTGTGAGAAGCCGGCGCAACGGGTAAAACCTTCACCTATTTTTTTCGATCCACGGGCCGCCCAATGGGCGGCCTTTTTTGTGAAGTAGGCCGCGTTCCACTGGTTGCCGGCCGCGAAATTCAGCGGCACGGTCGCGGGAATTCCGGCGGCCCGATGGGGTGGATTCCGTATGACGCGCGGCGGATAGTCCGCCTGGCCGGGTGACCCTGTCGTGGTCGAACACGCGCACGGAGTGCGCGAGGTACTGTCGGAGTTCTTTGCGGCCTCCGGCCGCATGCTACGACAGGGCGGAGGGACGCCGTCGCCAGGCCGTGATCAGCAGGCCGGCCAGGACCGTTGTGGCGGCTGACAGAATGCCGGCCGGCAGGATCCGGCCGTAGATCCAGTTCCCGGTGGCGAACAGGGCGCAGTAGATCATCCCGCAGCCGAAGACCATGCAGAGGATCCCGTGGGGGACGTCCCACCCCGGGGCGCCGGGAGCTTCCAGATCCTCACCGTCCCGCCGTGCGTCCTCCAGCACGCGGCGCCAGCCGGGGCCGCCGGGACGGACCAGGCGGTAGAAGGCGCGCAGGGTCTCCGGATCGGTGGACCGGCTGAATCCGGCCACCAACATCCAGGCCAGCGTGGTGACGGCGACGCCGGCCACCAGCTGAACCGGCGCGCTCACCAGCGGCAGGCCGGTGTGGGGGTGGATGAACTGGAAATAGACGGCCACCAGGAACGATGTGAGCATGGCCGTGATCTCGCTGGCCGCATTGACCCGCCACCAGAACCAGCGGAGGATGAACAGCAGTCCCGTGCCCGCCCCGATCTGGAGCAGGATCTGGAACGCCTGCAGGGCATTCTCCAGCAGCAGGGCCACGATGCTGGTGGCCACCATGAGGCCCACCGTCGAGAGGCGCCCGATGAGCACCAGCCGGCGTTCGCCGGCGTCCGGGCGGATGAACCGGCGATACAGGTCGTTGACCAGGTAGGACGATCCCCAGTTCAGGTGGGTGGAGACAGTGGACATGTACGCCGCCAGCAGCGACGCCGTCACCAGTCCCAGCAGCCCGGCGGGCATGAAGCTGAGCATGGCCGGATAGGCGAAATCATGGCGGATCAGCCCCGGATCGGCGTGGGGGAACGCCCGCTGCAACGCCGCCAGGTCGGGGAAAACCGCCAGGGAGGCCAGCGCCACCAGGATCCACGGCCACGGCCGCAGTGCGTAGTGGGCGCAGTTGAAGAACAGCGTGGCGGCCACGGCGTCCCCCTCGGACCGCGCGGCCAGCATGCGCTGGGCGATGTAGCCGCCGCCGCCCGGTTCGGCGCCCGGGTACCAGACGCTCCACCACTGGACGGCTAGCGGCAGCACCAGCAGCAGGAGGAATGTCTGGCCGTCCGACGGGTCGGGGAGCAGACTCAGTTTAGCCGCCACCGTCGGGTTGCCCAGCAATCCGGACAGCCCGCCCACCTCCGGTCGGCCCAGGGCGACCACGGCGGCGCAGACCGCGCCGGCCATGGCCAGGATGAACTGGAAGAAATCGGTGAGCAGGACGCCGCTGAAGCCGCCCAGCGCGCTGTAGACCACCGTGACGACGCCGGCGATGAGCAGCGTCCAGCCGGCCGGCCAGTGCAGGATCACCGCCGCGATCTTGGTGAGCGCCATCGAGACCGTGGCCAGCACCAGGACGTTGAAGAACGCGCCCAGGTACACCGCCCGGAACCCCCGCAGGAACGCCGCCGCCCGGCCGCTGTAGCGCAGCTCGTAGAACTCCAGGTCGGTGAGGACCCCGGATCGCCGCCAGAGCTTCGCATAGACAAACACGGTGAGCATCCCGGTGAGCAGGAACGCCCACCAGGCCCAGTTGCCGGCGACGCCATTCTGGCGGACCATGTCGGTGACCAGGTTCGGCGTGTCGCTGGAAAACGTGGTTGCCACCATGGACACGCCGAGCAGCCACCACGGCATGCTCCGGCCGGACAGGAAGAACTCGGCGGCGCTGCGCCCCGCCCGCCGCGCTACGACCAGCCCGATCAGCAGCGAGAAGAAAAAGTAAGCGACGATGATGCTCCAGTCAAGCGCGTTCAGGATCATGCGGTGCGTCTCCGGTGTCTGTTTGCGACGTTTCAGCGAGCGGGTGCCGCCGGCGCATGGGCCAGCCGGGCGGCCGGCAGCTCCTGGCGCGGGAGCTCCGGGCCCTCCCAGAAGACCGCCAGGGATTTGTCGCCCAGCATCTGCAGGTAATCCAGGACCAGGCCGTGGCGGCCCGCCGCCAGGCGGATCCGGCCGGTCTGTTCCCGGGACTCGTGGGCGGTTGTGTTCTCCACCACGAGCACCCCGTCGATGAAGAGCCGGCTGCCGTCGTCGGAGCGCAGCGAGAAGGCGTACTCGCCATCGGCCGGGACATCGATGAATCCGGTGAAGCGCAGCCCGAAAAATTCAGGCCGCACGCCGGGCGAGACATCGATGGCCGGGACGGTGGTCACCGCCGCCGGTCGGAGCGCGGCGAAGTCGGGGATGGCGTTCCAGTTGCCGGGATAGTAGGCCGCGCGCAGGCCGGGGACGGTATCGCCCGCGGTCACAGCGGGGAGCGGCCCGATCCGGCAGGTGGTCCGCACCTCGGGACTCGGCGTGAGCCCGGGCCGGAAGGCGGTCGCCCGCAGGGTGGCCGTCCGTTCCAGCCGGATGGGGCCGGCCGTCGACGGTGAGTCGGGGTGCGGCGCGGTGCCGTCCAGCGTGTAGCGGACCGCCGCGCCCGGGACGTCAGTGGCGAGCGTCACGGTCACCGGGCCGCCATCCGCGCCGTCGGTTTCCAGCCGGGGTGGCGGCACCATGGCGGCGATCCCCAGCGCGGCCAGGCGGTCATAGTGGCCGTTCATCCGGTGGGAAAAATCCGCCCAGTCGCGGGCTTCCCGGGGCGACCACAACACCTCGGCGAGACCGGCCAGCCGCGGGAACACCTTGCCGTCCACCGCCGGCTGCGGGGCGTACTCGGCCCACATGTTGGCCTCCCCGCCCAGCACCCGCGCCGCGTGCTCCGGCGGCATCCCCGCCGGAACGGGCTCCAGGCTGTAGATCTTGGCCAGGTCGATGACGGACCACGGGTAGTCGATGTAACAGTGGCTGGTGGGCGAGACGATCACGTCGTTGCCCGCGGCGGCCGCTTCGGTCACGATCCGTTCGCCGAGCCAGCCCCGCCAGTACTGCACGGTGACACCCTCGGCCAGGCCGCCTTCCATGATTTCATCCCAGCCCGTGACCCGCTTCCCCTTGCCGCGCAGATACGCGGCGATGCGGCGGATGAACCAGCTCTGCAATTCCGCCTCGTCCTTCAGCCCTTCGGCTGTTATGCGCGCCTGGCACTTGGGGCAGGCCTGCCAGCGCGTTTTGGGGCATTCGTCGGCGCCGATGTGGATGTACTCGCCGGGGAACAGCGCCGCCACCTCGTCGAGCACCTTCTCCAGAAACCGGAACGTGGCGTCGTTGCCGGCGCAGTAGACGTCGTCGAACACGCCCCAGCGGGCGGTCACTTCGAAGGGCCCGCCGGTGCAGGAGAATTCGGGATACGCCGCCAGCGCCGCCGTGCAGTGGCCCGGCATCTCGATCTCGGGCACCACGGTGATGTAGCGCTCCCGGGCATAGGCCACGATCTCGCGGATGTCGGCCTGGGTGTAGAAGCCGCCGTGCCACTCGGCGCCCTCGCCCCGCCAGGCACCCACCTGGGTGAGCCGGGGGAACGCCTTGATCTCGATGCGCCACCCCTGGTCCTCGGTCAGATGCCAGTGGAGGCGGTTCAATTTGTGGTAGGCCAGGGCGTCGATGACATGCTTCACGTAGTCCTTGCTCATGAAGTGGCGGCAGCAGTCCAGCAGCAGCCCCCGCCAGGCGAAGCGAGGCTGGTCCGTGATCCGCAGGCAGGGCAGCGTGGCCGGCCCCGTTTTACCGGCCGCCGCGGACTCGGCGGCGGCCGGAAGGAGCTGGCGGACCGTCTGCACGCCGCGGAAGATGCCCTCAGCCGTCGGCGCCCGGAGCAGGACGCCGTCGGTGCGGATCTCCAGCTCATAGCCCTCGGGCGCGAGTTCAGGCCGCGCGTTCTGCCGGGTCAGCCGGATGACCGAAGCGGTTCCCGCCCTGGGCAGCCGGTCGGTGACCGTGAGCTGGCCGCCGGCGGCGCGGCCCAGGGGGACGGCCAGCATCCGGGCGATGCGGCGAAGTTCGCGGTCGCCCGGGTCGGTGACGAGGCGCGTGGACCGGGTCAGGGAGAACGCGCCCGCGTCCATCCGGATCTGCGCGGGTCGGGGGACCAGCGCCGGTTCCGCCATGGCCGCCTTTGTGCCGGACTGAGGGAACGCGACTCCGGCGGCTGCCAGCATCAGGAACATCGCCAGTACAGAACGCATAGACCGACTCCTTGGGCTAACAATTTGGACCGCGACCAGCCCGCGACCGGCGGAACGGCCGCGGCGGAAGATCATGGCAGGGCGACGGTCACCTCGCCCAGCGGCACGTTGCGGCGGATCTCGCCGGAGGGCCAGGGCCGCGGCGGCATGGGCCGCGATCGGACCGGTTCAGCCGGCGAAAGGGTGAGCGCGACAGCCCTACCCAGACGCTGGCGGCAGACCATCCACGCGGACGCCGTGCCGGACCAGCCGGCCGCCTTCGGATCGGCGCGTAGTTGCAGCTCCACGCTGCGGGTGCCGATCGGGAGGGTGACGGTGTGCCAGGCCCACCGGCCGGCTTGTGCTTCGGTCCGCACAGCGGCTTTGCGGCCGTCCACGGTCGCGGCAAGCGCCGGCAGGGCCTGCTTCGCGGCGGCTTCGGCCGGGGTGAGGAGCACCGCCAGCTCCGCGGTCGTCACCGCGGGATTCAGCTCGAAGCGCGCAACCAGACTCCCCGGACCGGCCGATTCCACAGAGGCTTTGTGAACCGCGTCCGGCAGGCCGTCCCCGGCGGTGACGTCCAGCGCCTGGGGCTGGACGCTCCGGCCGTCCACCCGGGCCCGCTCGGGATTCAACAGGCGGGGTGATCCGGTAGCGGGGAACACTGTCACGGCGCCGGCCGACGCCGGGTCCTCGGCGGCTTCGAATACGGCGCCGGCCACGAGCGGGCCGGACGCCTCCGCCAACGGGTAGATTTCGTACACCGCCGTCTCGAAGCCGTCCAGCGGGAGGGTGAGCGCGGCGCCGGCGGCGTACAGGTTCGGTGACACCCAGCGCGTGGGGTACACCCGCTCCAGCACCAGCGTGTTCGCCTCCGGGTCCAGCCCGTACGCAGGCGTCAGCTCCGTCCGGAGCGCCTGGGCGGCGATGACGGGATTGCGGGCGACCAGGATCCCCCGGCGGCCCTTGAAATGAACATACCCGTAGGCCTCGCCGCGGGCGGGGTCGCCGCCCACCATCTCGGTTTGGGTGAGCACGGAGAATCGGTCGCGCGCCCAGCGCAGGGAACGGGCCATCGCCTCCCATTCGCCGTCGCTGAGCAGGTCGGGTGAGATGTACAGCTCCCACATGCTGACGCCGCGGGCGACGTAGACGAGCGTCTCGTCGGTGAATTTGTCCAGCGCCTCCGCCTCGCCGCCCAGCTTCTGCAGGTGGCCCTTGATAATGCCGTGGGTCATCAGGTTGGCCAGGGGAAACCAGAAATCGTGGCGGCGGTAGTCCTCGTGGAGCACGGTGTCGCGGTAGGTGATGGCCGCGTCCCGCCGGCTGATGGATGGCACATCCGCCCAGCCGTAATCCTCGCCCTGCATCCAGATTTGGTCGGCGTACAGCAGCCACCACGGGCTGAGCCAGGTGCCGGAGGTGATGTTGAGGAACATCTCCGGGTCCTTCGCCCGCACGGCCCGGCCGAGCGCCGCGACGCTCTCCGTCACAGCGCGCCGCGAGTAGATATCGACGGGGTGGCCATGGTCCGGTTCGCTGCAGCTGAACTGGATGCCGTCCCATTTGAAGTAGCCGACGCCGTCGTTGGCCGTCAGGTCGGTGACGCGCTGCCGGAACATCCGCCCGTAGTTTTGGCCGGCCAGGCAGAACTGGTCGCCGACGGTCTCGTAGCCGTGCTCGCGCATCCAGCCGATCCGCCAGTCGCGGTGGGAGTAGCCGCCCGTGGGGCCGAACCAGATGCCGAGCCGGGTGCCGAGCTCGGCCAGCGCGTTCCGGATGGGGGCCAGGCCGTTGGGGAATTCGGCGGACCGGAGCACCCAGTCGCTGCGGTAGACGTCCCAGCCGTCGTCCAGGACGAAGGCGTCGAGCGTGAGCCCGCGCTTCGCCACCATCTCGGTCTTGAACTGTCCGATGATGCGGAGCAGGTTGGCCTCGTTCATCACCTGGCCGGGCTCCTTGACCATTTCGGGGGCGCGGACGTCGTACCAGGTGTTATAGAGCAGGTACGGGCGCAGCGGCGCGACCCGGACCGCGTCCAGGTATTTCCAGAACCAGAGCTTGACGTGGGGATCGGGGGCCAAGCCGGTGACGGCCGGCGCCCCCTCGGTCCACTCCGGTCCCAGGCGCACGCCCATCTCCTGACCGCAGCGCACCACCGGCCGATTCCCGTCCGTTGAAACAGCCGCGTTTTCAGCCGCCGGATACTCCAGACCGAAGAAGGCGCCGCCGGCGCCGCAGCGGACCGCGACCGGCTGGCCGAAACCGCCCGGCTTGAGCGTCTGGACGGCGTCGCCGAGGCGGCTGTCCCGCGCCCAGATCCAGCGCAGGAAATGCGGCGCACCCGTGAGCTGTCGCACGGCCAGCGTCCGCCGGAAGAAAAACGCATCCGCAGCCAGCCGGTAGGCGGCGCGGACCTCCAGGCAGCCGGCGGCGTCGCGGAAGATGAGCTCGAGCGTGACACCGCCGTCGGCGTCCTGCCGGCGGTCATGTCCGGTGAGAAGCAGGTCGTGCGCCCGCACCGTGACGGGGTTGGCGGCATTGGCCGATTGACCCGGCGCCTGCCAGTCCGTCCACATCAGTTCCAGGGCGAATCCGGCGTCGGTAGCCACCGACGGCAGCGGTCGGCCCGCCGCCGACCAGGACGAGCGGGCGGCCAGGCGGTCTTCCGCCAGGCGCCCGTTCTCGAGGCGGACGGTGAGGACAACCTGGTCGTTCACCAGTTCAAACCGGCTGGATCCGACCGCCGGGTCCGCTCCCAGCGGGGCGGCGGACCACCACAGCACCAGCACCGGAATCAGCGCGGCGCGGCACGTTGAGTGGATCCTCATGGCTGCTCCCTCGTGATACGGATCGTGCTACTGTAGCGGATCGGACGTGAGAAATCAACGCGTCCGTGCGCGCGAAACCCTGCATGGAACAGGCGCTCGACCGAAGGATCAGTCGCGAGGCGCAGTTTGTGAGGGAATAGCGGCGGCGCGATCGGCGACGAGGCGGATTTTTTCGGCGAGCACGCCGGGATCTTCGAGCGCGAGCCGCTCGGCGGAGACACGCTGGTTGGCGGTGTAGAAGTTCCGCTCCACGGCGGTCCAGAGCCACGGGATCAGTTCGGCCAGCTGCGTCCGGCACGCCGGGCCGTCCAGGCGGCGGCTCTCCGTCTTGAACGCCGACTTGTCCCAGGATCCGCCGAACAGCTCCGCCATGTTGAGGCGGCGGTAGGAGGCCATGAAATCGCCGGCTTCGTCATCCATGGCGGTGAACACCTTTCGGGGATCAGGGCCGCCGGGCGAGGCCGAGCGCTCCATCTCGCGGTGGAGAAAGCGCAGGTTGTCCGCACGCACGGTCATGTCGAAGATGCGGTCGGCGACAACGTAAGGCACCAGGAAGTCGGGCGGCGCGAAAGCGGTCTGCTCCTGCCAGTTTTGGGCGAACGGGGAAAAATTGAGATCGGCCGCCAGCATCTTGATCCGGGCGAACACGTCGCCCCACTCCTCGGGCTCCCTGAGGGACCCGTACCGGATCCGGTCCCACAGCATGTGGTCGAAGAAGAGTCGGCCCAGCCGGTCGGGGTTGAACTCCAGCACCCGCCGCCGGGACCGGTACCCGGTTTGGGACAATTGGTCGAGGCTGAGGCGCACGGCCGCCTCGCGGGGGCTTTTCTTGTCCAGCCGGATGGGCGCGGCGACCACCTCCCAGGTGTCCCGGCCGGGATCGAAGAACAGGCCTTCCACGAGGTACTCGCCGCGCGGAAGCAGGACCAGCTTCTCGTACGTGAGGACGTCGTCCGAACTGCTGCCGGAGGCCGCCAGAGAAGCCGTCTCGCGGAAGGCCACATAGCCGTCCAGGTTGATGATCACCAGTTGGAGCCGGAGATCGGCGCCCGCGGCGACGAGCAGGGTGGGCGCCAGGTCGAATTGCAACAGGACGTGGTGGCTGGGTGCGACGCCCCAGGCACAACCAACGCCGATCGACAGGATCAGGGAGAGCAGGAACAGACGGATGCACGTCATGGCCATTACCTCCGCTGCCGGCGCCCGTTTTCCAGCGGGCCGTCTCACTCCGTTAGATGAACCGTGCGGCCGGAGGTTCATCCGCGTCCGCGGGTCGGGTCGGCGGGGCGTCAGGGCATGCGGCGCAGCCGGACCTCGACGCCCGGCACATCGGCGAGCAGCGGCGGCAGTTTGGCGATGTCGGTGTCCCCGAAATGATAGGGGTACAGCACCTTGGGCTGGATCCGCCGCGCCGCGTCGGCCGCCATCTCCAGCGTCATGGTGTACGGCAGGTTCACGGGGAGGAACGCGATGTCGACGCCGGCCAGTCGGTCCATCTCGGGGATGGATTCGGTGTCGCCGGCGATGTAGACGCGGGTGTCGCCGAAGGTGAGCACGTAGCCGTTCCCCTCGCCCTGCGGGTGGAAGGGGTCGCCGTTCGGCCGTTTATGTTCGATGTTGTAAGCCGGTACGGCCTGGACGAGAACGCCTTTCAACATGCGCGCGTCGCCGTTGGCCATGACGGTGACGCACTCCAGCCGGTCGGCGCAACGCGCGGTCGTTATCACCGCCGTCTGGGGTGTCCGGATTTCGGCGATGGCGGCCGGGTCCAGATGGTCGCCGTGGTGGTGCGTGATCAGGATCAGGTCGGCGTCGGGCAGAGCAGTGTAATCGGCCAGCTTGCCGTACGGGTCCACATGGATCCGCAGGTTGCCCAGCTCCAGCAGCAGCGTGCCGTGGCCGATGAAGGTGATGGTCAACGGACCGGCCGTCGTGTCGAAGCGGTCCTTCTCCATGGCGGGGCCGGCGGCGGATGCGGCTACGCCCAGCGCAACCACCAGGAACATCACGGACAGTATGCGCATGTCAGCCTCCCATTCGATGTTGCCGCCAGTATAAACGTCCGGCGGACTTCCTGCAACGGGTGGCATGAGGGATTCGGGCTGCAGCGCCGGCGCGGCCAGCGGTTGTCATTTGGCTCAAACAGTCAACCGTCCCGAAGACGCAAATTCACCTGCGCGGATTTCCGGTTTCTGGTAGGATGAAACGGCGGAGAGGAGATCGCCGATGCCGAAGAAAAAGCCGACCATACAAAGCGTGCCGGACAACTCGAATTCCGAACCGGCTTGCGACCATGCGGCGGGTCACGCGTACATGTGCCTGCGCTGCGGCGCACTCTATGAGTCGGTCAACCCGCCGTTCCCCGTGGGCGGGCTCAGCTACAACTACGCTCGTCCCGGTGACGATCCCGCCTACGACGGCGTCGGCCGGTGCGGCCGCTGCGGCGGGCCGTTGTCGCTGATCCGGACGTCCGGCGCCCACGGCCGCATGGCGTAGGCGCCCAGGCCGCGCCCGCGTCTCAACCCCTCGGATTGCCCAGTTGCAGGTCGAAGCGCTTCTTGGCTTCGGTGACCGCGTCGAGCCCCCGCTGCTCGGCGGTCTCCACCGCCTCCTTGAGCAGGCCGAGCAGCAGGCGGGCGCGGTTGGCGGCGGGGTGGCGGCAGTCCGGATCGCGGCTGACGGCCAGGCGGAGGTCGGCGGCGGCCCTCTCCAGCAGACCGTGCTTGAGGAAGATCTCGCCGCGATTGACCAGCGATTGGATGTCACCCGGCAACAGCGCCTGGGCCTGATTGTATTCGCCGACCGCCGACGCCGGGCGGCCCAGTTTGTGGAAGATGACGCCCAGCATGGCGTGAACCAGCGCGTTTCCGCTGTCGAGCACCGCCAAGCCCTCGAAAATCAATCGCGCCTCCGCCAGGCGCCCTTGTTCCACCAGGGCATGACCCGTGTGAAACAGGGCGGCGAGTTGCGTGGGGGTCATGTCGAGGGCCTCGTCGAGGGTGATTTCGCCTTTCAGGAAGCGGTTCCGTTTGGTTTGCGCCGCGTCAGCCATCGTTCCTCCTTGTCAAGCCGGGAAATCATCCCGGTACCGCCGGTGGGCCGGCGGTACCGCTGTTCAAGGCGCCGGAAATTCCGGTACCGCCAGGCTGAGGTACCGGTTGCGCTCGGTATACATGTAGTTACGGCCGACGAGCTCGGCCAGCGTGGCGCGGACGCGATCCGCGGTGTCCGCGCCGCCGTTGCCGGCGGCGGCGAAGGCCACAATCTCGGGAAGCGTTCGGATCGAATCACAGAACTCGAACACGCGTCCGGCCAGTCCGTCCAGCACCGCCGTCCGCTCCTCGGAGTCCGGCGGCTGGCCCAGCGGACGATTGTCCTTCAGCAGAACGAAGCCGGGTCCCTTGCGGCAGGTGAAGTGGATGAAGCGGAGCAGGGCGGCATCTTTCCATCGCTGGATGGCCTGGGCCGCCGGGCCGATGTAGGTCGCCGGATTTTCCCCCTCCTCCCGCAGGGTGAAGGAGAAGTGGTAGGCCAGATCTCGCAGGTTGACCCGGTTCTCCGGGTAGATGTGGGAGTAGAGGCGCTTGGGGCTGAAGCCGGCGATCCCCCAGCGTTCCGGATCGGCGAAGTATGGGCTGAACCGCTGCAGGATGACCCGGGCAACCACCTGCGGCGGATCGAGGTGGGTGAGCGATGGGAGGAGGTCCAGGATCTCGCGGTAGTGCGCTGCGGTTTCCCCCGGAATCCCGAAGAGGAAGTTCCAGCTCACCGAAACGCCGAACGTGGCGCACCATTTCAGCGTCTGCAGGTTCTGGATGACCGTGGCGCCCTTTCGCAGCCGCCGGAGCAGGTCCGGGTGCAGCGACTCGATCCCGATCTGCAGACTGCAGATGCCCGCGTCCCGCAGCCGGCGGATCTGCTGGCGGGTCATCAGTCCCCGCGCCTCGTAGAAGATTTTCAAGCCGTCCCGCCGGCAGTCCAGGCGCGGCACCAGCTCGTCGAAGAACGACGGGGCGAGGGCGTTGTCCACCGCCTCGAAGTCCAGGGTCTGATGGCGCCGGGCCTGCACCCGCAGCTCGCGGGCCACCCGTCGGCCGGGCTTCGTGCGGAAGGTCATCCGCCGGCCGTTCATCCCGCAGAAGGCGCACTGCGCCTTTTCACCCCAGTAACAGCCGCGCGCGCTCTCAAACTGGATCAGGGGGCGCACCCGCTTGGCCAGACCCGCCTCTTGCAGCTCGCGATAGTAAGCGGTGTAGTCGGGGATGGGCACCTGCCGCATGTCCACGAGCGGGGGTTGCTCCCGGGCGGGAATCACCCGATCGTCACGCCGGCAGGAAACGCCGGGGACCGGGTCGTACGGCCGGCCGGACCGGATGTGGCGCAACAGCCGCGGGAAGGACTCCTCGGCCTCGCCCTCCACCACGTAGTCCACCCACGGGAACGCCCGCAGGGTTTCCAGCCCCATCACGTCGGCGATATTGGCCCCGCCGAACACGATCGTCGTCGCCGGATGCCGCTCCTTGATCCGTTTGGCCAGCAGGAGCTGACGTGCTGGGTAAACACGGACGTGAACCCCACCACGGAGAAATCGCGCCAGGGGACCCGCTCGAGACAATCGTCGATGAAGGGGGGCAGGATGTCGCGGACGATCCGGTCGAAGCCGATGCGGCGGCCGCGGCCCAGGTCCAGGACCTCGGGGCCGTCCCGGCCGATCACGGCGGCGGCGCTGTTGTCCAGCTCGCCGGAGCCGTAAGGTCCGAACAGATGCTGGGCGAAGAGCCATTCGCCGATCAGCGGGGCGTCCGAGATCGTCTCGTAGATTTTCAAATTCATCGAGGCGGCGAGCCGGATATTCAGGTAGAACGACTCGGCCGGGATGCGGTGCCGGTGCAGCACCCGCTCCAGAATGCCCAGCGCCATCGATCCCCGCTTGGCGGTGATCCACGGCATGTTGACCAGCGCCACCCGAAACATCGCTCAGACCTCCCGGTCACCTCGCCGGATGTCCAGCCGTTCGTCCAGGGACAGCAGGTTGCCCACTGCCCGTTGCAGGCCGTCCAGAGCGCCCAGCTGATAGCTGAGCCGGGCCAGCTGCCCCACTCCATCCGGGGTGAACGGGTCCATCCGGGCCAGATCCTGCAGCGATTCGTCGATGCCGCCCGGCCAGCCGCCGCCGGTGGCGGGCGCCACGCCGGGTTCCCGGGCGGCGTCGCGCGCCGGGCGCGCTTCAGCCAGCTCCCGGACATAGGGACCGGCGTCCGGCAGGGCGCATTTGGTTCCTTCCCACACTTCGGCCAACTGCCTCACGTAAGGTCCGGCTTCGAGCGCGACTCCCTGGTCCATTTCCTGCTGGTCGGACACCTCTTTGACATAGGGCGCGCCGTCGGCCGGGAAGAGTTTGCGGCCGGCCTTCTCGGCGGCCAGTTCGCGCACGTAGGGTCCGGCATCGAGCAAGATGCCCTGGTTCGGCTCTTGCTGGTCGGACACCTCCTTGACGTAAGGCGCGCCGTCGGCAGGGAACAGCTTGCGACCGGCCTTCTCGGACGCCAGCTCGCGCACGTAGGGTCCGAGGTCAGATAGGATACGCCGGCTGTCTGCGCCATCGTCCGCCACATCGCGCACCTTCACGCCCAGTTGATCCAGGTCCAGAATCTTGCCGGGCTCTCCCGGTTTCCCCGGCCGGGCCGGGTCCACGTCGGTGCCACCGGTCAACGGGGTGAGCAGGCCGCGCGGTCCCACCAGCTTGTCCACCACCGGACCCGCCTGCGCCGCATTCAGCCAGCTGCCCCGGAGCTCATCGAGGGGGGCGAAGGCGGACCCCGCCGTGTCCAGCACCGCCAGCGCGTCCCGGGAGAGCCGGTGCGCGGTGGCCATTCCCTCAGGGCTCGCCGCGGACAACCGCAGGTACTCCGCCGGACCGACACAGCCGGCTTCGTCGCCGATGCTGCCCGGGCGGGCGGGGATCTCCAGGTCGCGCGGATCGATGGGTAGGAGCGCATCTTTCAGGCCGTCGGTCCCTGCGGCCTGCACGGCCGACGTGACACCGCTGACCACCGAATCCAGCCCCGACGAGACGCCGCCGGCCCCTCCGGCGTGGATCAGGTCACTCAAGCGATCGATGTTCATGACGGATCCTCCAGTGGTGCGGATGGTCGAGGTCACAATCACATGCAGCTATTGCAATCTTATCGGATGGTTTTCCAAATAGTTTCCATCAATAAGTGAAGGCGGAATAGGTCGCCAACACGGGAATGGTCTCGACGGGCCCGGCAAAAGGATCAGCTCGCTGCGCCACCGTCCTGGGTGACCGGGGATTCGATGAACTCATATCCGGCGTCACGGACCGCCGCCGCGCCGTTGGTCAAGTCCGCGACCTGGCGGCGCAACGTGTCGGCGTCGAGTGGTGTCACCAACACCCGGGCGGTCACCTCCGCCGCGAAAACAGGCGGCTGCAGACGGCCCGCGCGGCGGAGTTCCCGCTCCAGCCGGTGCCAGTCCGCGTAGGCGCACCGGATTTCCAGCGCCAGGCGGCGGGACCGCTCCACGATCCCCGCGGCGCGGACGCCCGCCTGCGCGGCGGCGCCGTACGCCCGGATCAGGCCGCCGGCGCCCAGTTTGATCCCGCCGAAATAACGGGTCACCACCACGACCGCATTCCGGATCCCAAGCCGGTGCAGGCTCTCCAGGATGGGCTTGCCGGCGGTGCCGGCGGGCTCGCCGTCGTCGCTGGAGCGCTGGGTCTCCACCTCCAGACCGACCCGGAAAGCGGAGCAGTTGTGGGTGGCGTGCCAGTGCCGCTTCCGGACGTCGGCGATGAAGGCGGCGGCCGCGGCCTCGTCCGTCGCCCGGCCGACGGCGGCAATGAACCGGGATTTCTCCACCACCAGTTCGGCGACGGCGTCACCGCCCACGGTCCGGTAGCACTGCGGCGAGTCAGGGTGATTCATGGCGATCCCGAATGGTGATCTCTGCCTGAAGGCTCGGTTGCCAGCATACCCGTGCAGTGTCGCGGAATCAAGTGGCCCGAGGCAGGTTCGCCTACTCGCGCTCGAAGGTCTGGCCCAGGGCCGCCGGCGGATTGGCCCGCAGCAGCCGGAGCAGGCCGGCCAGGCGGCGACGACCGCCCTCGGGCAGGAGGGCGAGCAGGCGGCCCGTCCACTCGGCCTGGCCCACGTTCACCAGCACCAGGGTGAGGATCATGAATGGGAACGGCGCCACCTGGAGCACCTGGCTGGGGATGCCGGGCAGGAACGGCTGCAGGACAACGCCCAGCCACTGGAGGAAGGCGAAGAGATAGGCGCCCGCGGCGATCCGCAGCGGATGCCAGCCGCCGAAGATGGTGAGGGCCAGCGCGATCCAGCCCAGGCCGTCGAGCCCGCTGATGGTGCCCTTCCAGCCGGCCTTGACGCTGAGCGAGTACATTGGCCCCGCCAGTCCCACCAGCGCGCCGCCGGCCACGGTGTACAGGTACCGCAGCCGGGTCACGTCGGCGCCGCGGACGAAGGCGGCAGCGGGCTGTTCGCCCAGGCCGCGCAGGGTGAGGCCGGGCCGGGTGCGGTAGATCCACACCCAGGTTGCCGCAATCAGGAGGAAGCTGGCGTAGGTCATGACATCCTGCCGGAACAGCAGCGGGCCGACGACGGGCAGCCGCTCCAGCAGCGGCACGGGCAGGACGTCGAGCCGGGGGCCGGCGGCGCCCATGACGGGCGTGCCCAGAAAGTACGCCAGGTCCCTGAGCGTGAGCGCGAGGACGAAGCCCACCGCCACCTGGGACTGGCGCAGGGTGATGCCGGCAACGGCCACCAGCAGCGCCGCGGCGGCGCCCACGGCCGCGCCGCCCAGGAAGCCCGCGGCCAGGCTGCCGGTGGCGACCGCGACGGCGAAACCCGTCATCGCCGACAGGATCAGCGTCCCGTTCAGGGAGAGGTTGACGACGCCGGCGCGCTCCGAGAGAGCTTCGCCGATGGCGGCCATCACCAGCGGTCCCGCGGTGGCGAGCACGCCGGCCAGACCCGTCAGCAGGATCGCCGTCCAGTCCATCGTGGCCTCATTACGGCCGCGCCACCGCCCGGTGGCGGAGGCCGTCGGAGAATAGCACACCCAGCACCAGCAGGCCCTGCAACACGCCGGACAGGGCCGAGTCCAGTTGCAGGGCGATGGGCAACTGGATGCCGCCGATGGTGATGGCGGCGTAGAAGGCCGCCACTGGAACCACCCAGACCGCCCGGCAGCGGATGATGAGGGCCACCAGCAGCCCCAGGAAGCCGTACCCGCTGGAAATCGAGGGGATCAGCCGGTGATAGACGGCGGTCACCTGCACAAAGCCGGCCATCCCGGCCAGCGCGCCGCACAATCCGAACGCCACCAGCAGGTGCCGCCAGGTGGGCACGCCCAGCAGGAAGGCGGCCCGGGCATTCAGCCCCACCGCCCTGAGCCGCAGGCCGAGCGCGCTCCGGCTCAGCAGCAGCGCCATGGCTCCCACCGCCGCCAGTCCCAGCGCCAGGGACCAGAGGCTGAGCCGCGAGCCGGCCAGGGTGGGGAGCCCGAGCGCTTCCGGGAACGGTTCGGTGCCGCTCATGGAGCCGATGCCCGGCCGCTTCCAGGGGCCGAAGATGAGCCACAGGATGAGAGCGGAGGCGATGAAATTCAGCCCCAGCCCGCCGAATATCTCGTTGACGCCGCCGATGGTCTTCAGCAGCCCGGCCAGCACCGCCCACGCGGCGCCGGCAGCCATGCCGGCCGCCAGCGCGATCGACAGAACCAGCCAGGGGGGCAGGGGGGCATCCTGCAGGAGCCGCAGGACGCCGGTGACGCCGATGGCGCCCATGACGATCTGCCCCTCGATGCCGATGTTCCACAGCCCGGCGGCGAAGGTGACGAGCAGCCCGGCGGTGACCAGGACCAGCGGTCCCCAGACGACCAGGACGTCGGCCAGCCGGTTGACGGAGCCGAAGGCGCCCAGTCCCATCTGGCGAAACGCATCGAGGGGCGACGCGCCGGCCAGCAGCAGCAGGCCGGCGGCGGCCAGCACGGCCACCCCGGCACCGATGACCGGTCCCCCGGCCCGCAGCCATAGTGAACGGGCGCGGATCATCCGGCAGCCTCCCGATCCCAGCCTTTGCCGCCGATGAGCCGTCCCAGCGTCTCGATGTCCATGGCGGCCGGATCCAGAGGCGGCGAGCTCCGCCCGCAGAAGCACACCACGATCCGGTCGCTGTGGGCGCGGATCTCATCCAGGTCGGAGGACAGGAACAGGATGGCCGCGCCCGCCCGGCAGTGTGCGCGCAACCGGGCCCAGACAGCGGCGGCCGACTCCACGTCCAGCCCCCGCGTGGGCTCTTCGATGAGGATCAGCGCCAGCGGCGGAGCCAGCAGCGACAGCAGCGCGCGCTGCTGGTTGCCGCCCGAGAGCTCCCGCATCCGAGTGTCGGAGCGGCCCCGGATCGCGAACTCCCGGATCCGCTCGTCGGCCGCGGTCCGGGCGCGGGGCCAGTCGATGAACAGACCCCGCGGCGGCTGGACCAGCTGCAGGTGTTCCGACAGGTCCATGTCGCCGATCAGCCCTTCCTCCAGGCGCGCCGTGGGCACGAAGACCACCCCGTGGCCGCGGAACGACGGGTAAGCATGTCCCGTCAGGTTGCAGCCCCCGATCCGCACGGTGCCGGCGGTGGGCCGGACCAGCCCCGCGCACGCCCGCAGCAGGAGGCGCTGGCCGCTACCCGTGAGACCAGCCAGACCCACCACCTCACCCGCCCGGATGTCGAGGTCCAGCGTCTCCAGTTGCAGCCGGTCGTCCACGGCGGACACTCCGCGCAGCTCCAGCACGGGAGGCCCAGGCGCCGCTGGTTCCCGTTGGGGCGGCACCACCGGCCGGCCGAACATGAGGGTCACCAGCTCCGCCGTGGCGTACGGCGGCGCCAGCGCGCCGGCCAGCGAACCGGCGCGGAGGACGGCCACCCGGTGGCAGAGCGACTCCACCTCAGCCAGCTTGTGAGAGACGAACAGGATGGTCCGGCCTTCGGCGGACAGCCGACGGAGAGTCTCGAACAATTGCGCCTTTTGCGCCGCGCTGATCCCGGTGGTGGGTTCGTCCAGGATCAGCACCCGGACATCCAGGCTCAACAGGCGCAGGACCTCCAGTTGCTGCCGCTCGCCCACCGTCAGCGTGTCCAGGTAGGCTCTGGGGTCGAAGGCGAACTCGAAGGTCGCCGCCAGTTCGCGCAGGCGGCGCCGGGCCGCCGATCGCGACGGGAAGAAATGATCCGGCCGGCCGGACATGAAGTTCTCCAGCACGGTGAGCGAGGGGAAGTCCAGGGGGTCCTGGTGCAGCATCCCGACGCCGGCGCGCACCGCGTCGGCCGGATGGCGGAAGACGACCGGCTTACCGTCGAGCAGGATGTCGCCGCCGTCCGGGCGCAGATAACCCGACAGGATTTTCATCAGGGTGCTCTTGCCGGCGCCGTTCTCGCCGAGCAGTCCCTGGATGGTGCCGCCGGGCACGGCCATCGTCACGCGGTCGCTGGCCGTGACATGGCCGAATGTCTTACGGATTTCCTTCAGGATGATGTCCATGGCGCCATCCGGCGATCCGGTGCGAAGGCCCGCCTCGCGCTCACTGGTTCGAGACGCTCTGGCCCGTCATTCCCTGGAGCAACTGCGGCAGGTACCAGACCTGGGCGTCGGTGGCGGTTTCGCCGGGCTTGAGGAAGACCGCGCCGTCCTGGTAGTGCAGCGGACCGGTCCATAGATTGAGACCGTCGGCCAGCGCGCCGATGAACGCGTCCAGTTCCCGCGCGGCGGCCGGGGCCAGCGCCGCCCCCTTCTGGTAGCCGACGGCGGAGCGGTCGGGGTCGTTGATGTCCGACCAGTCGGGGCTCAGCCACTGGAACGACGGCTGCCAGGTTCCGGTGCGGACGGCTTCCACCTGCTGGACGTAGGCTGGCCCCCAGTTATAGTACGGCACGCCCAGGCAGACGCCTTCGGCCTCAGCGCAGGCGTTCACATAGTCGTAAGGAATGGCGAAGGCCGGCTTGTCCGGCGTGGAGAACTTCTTGGCTTCCGCCAGCGCCTCGGTGGTGTCGATGCCCGACACGACCACGTCGAAGCCGCTGGAGAAGAAACCGTCAGCCACCTGGGTGGGATCGGCGGTGATCCCGGGGATGTTGAACCAGAAGCCGATCCACGACACCTTGAAGCGGAGCTGTCCCGGATTGCGCTTGAGAACCTGAGTCCAGGCGTAGCGGGCGCCCAGGTAGGCGGCGGCGGCCAGACGGCGTGTCTCGTCGTTGATCAGCGGGCCCAGGTAGCCGATCCGGCCGGTGCGGGTGGTCATGGCTGCGGCGAACCCGGCCATGGCCGCACCATGCTCCATCCGCCCCATGATGTTGGCGAGGTTGGGCAGTCGGGCGTGGTCCCGACCCTCGGGCCAGGCGCTGTCTCCGGAGATGTGGATGACCGGGATGTCGCGGTGGGCGCGGGCGAACTCCATCGCGCCGTCCTTCATGTCGTCGGAGTTGAAGATGACCAGGCGGGCGCCGCGGGCCAGGAGGTCGTCCGCGAGCTGGGCGGGAGTGGTCCCCGGGCGGTCGGATGGATTGACCTTGTCCACGTAAACCATCCGGGCGCCGGGCACGTTCTTCTCGACGTACCGGCCCGCTTCGAAGTGGGCCTGGCTCCACCCATGGTCGTTGGCCGGTCCCACCATCAGCAGGCCAAATACCCACTCGTTTTTCGGGGGCGCCGCCACGTCCGGAGCAGGGCCGGAACCGCAGCCGGCCAGACCGACCAGCAGCACACCCGCGAGCAGTCGCACTCCCCACGCTCCTGGTCTTGACATGGGCAACCTCCGGCTAGGATGCCCTATTTTGGCAGAGGCCCGTGGAGTCCGCAAATAAAAAAACCCGGCCAGTGGCCGGGTGGTGATTTCTCAGCCGTGGATCGGCCGGCAGGCCGCGGATCATTCGGTGAACAGGAATTTCTCGTCGAGGTGCTTCTGGATGTTCCGTTCCAGCAGTTTCTCATGGTCGAAGCCGCGGATACCCATGTAGTACTCGGCCGATTCGACGAAGGCGACTTCCGGGATCAGGCCGATCATCTCGACCGGGCCGAGCGCGATGCCGAAGCGCCGGCATTCCATGCGCAGCATCTCGATCACCCGGTACATGGGGGTTTCTCGGAAATTGTGGATGGACACCGTGATCAGCGGGTGCTGGGTGGCTTCCTCGCACCCCAGATGCGCCTTGACGTGGGGCAGGCCGCCGTGGCCCCACTGCATGATCTGGCAGACGGCGCGGGCCGCTTCCAGGTCGGTGGTGTGCAGGAGCACGCTGAAGCTGATCAGCGGGTGGCGGGCGCCGATGATGGTGGCGCCGGTGTCCGCCGGGAAGGTCTCGGGGCCGAAGTCGGGGCGCCAGCGGGGTTCCTTGATCTTTTCGGCGAAGCCCTCGTACTCGCCCTCGCGGATGTTGTCGATATCGCGGCGGGCCGGGTAGCGCGCGGACTCGCTGAACAGGTACACCGGGAGCTTGAAGCGCGCGGCCACCTGTTCGGCGAACTCCACGGACATCTGGACGGCCTCGGCGATCGTGGCATCCTTCAGGGGGACGAAGGGAAAAACGTCCACCGAGCCGATGCGGGGATAGGCGCCCTGGTGCCGCCGCATGTCGATCCGAGCCAGCGCGACCTCGTAGAGATGCAATCCACCTTCAAAGATGGCATCGCGCGGGCCGGTGAATCCGAAGACCGTCCGGTTGCGAATGTGGTCCATGGACACGTCCAGCATCATCAGGTTGGGCACGCTGTTGAGTTGCGCGGCCAGCTCGTCGATGAATTTCCGGTCGCGGCCCTCGCAGATGTTGGGAATCACGGCGATGATCTTGCTCATGGACGCCTCCTAGAATATGCCGAGGAAGATGCCGGCGGCGATGGCCGACCCGATGACGCCGGCGACGTTGGGTCCCATGGCGTGCATCAGCAGGTGGTTGTTCGGATCTTCGGCCAGGCCCACGATCTCCGACACGCGCGCCGAGTCGGGC
>JAEAMG010001104.1_pt1 | contig 22840 bp, 26 predicted proteins | sample 8958741 | NCBI WGS metagenome assembly JAEAMG01 (sample SAMN16933256, study PRJNA681125) | bioreactor sludge metagenome | isolation source: anaerobic bioreactor treating anionic surfactant - SDBS | place: India: Bengaluru | collected 2019-02-28 | reverse complement strand
GGCGGCATCGATCCACTATCCGGCGCTGATCCGGGAGATCATCCCGATTCCGGACACGCAGGCCATCATCATCGGCGCCGCAATCGGCTATCCCGATCCGGAGGCGCCGGTCAATCAGTTTGCCCGGGACAGGGAGAACCTGGACGAGATCACGACTTGGTTTCAATGAACCCGACGGCCGAAAACAACCATATCCCGCAAACCGGTGTGCAGGGAATCGGCGACGCGGAAGTGTCTTACCTTTCCTATGGAGGGGATGGCCCTCCCCTGGTCTTTCTGCATGCCACGGGTTTTCTTCCCTGGCTCTGGCATCCGCTGGCGCGGGATCTGGCCGACAGCTACCGCATTTTCGCCCCTTATTTCTGTGATCACCGGGAAGCCCGTCCGGAGACCGGAGGGCTGAGCTGGGTGACCCTTGCGGACGATCTCTTCCGTTTCTGCGAGGGGCTGAGGCTGGAAAAGCCTTTTCTGGTCGGACATTCCATGGGGGGAACGGTGTCCCTGATGGCCCATGCCTATGCGGGCCTCCAGGCTTCGGGGATGGTTCTCATCGAGCCCATTCTTCTTCCGTCGGAGCTTTACCAGTCCGGCATCGGCGTGGAACAGCATCCGCTCGCGTCCAAGGCGATCCGGCGAACGAATTTCTGGAGAGACAGGGACGAGGCGCGTGCCTACCTTCATTCCCGTTCGCTGTTTCAGGACTGGGATGATGAAATGTTGGAACTGTACATCCGGCACGGCATGTCCGGGGATGACGGGGGGCTCCGGCTCACGTGCAGTCCCGTTCGCGAAGCGGCCCTCTTCATGGGAGTGCTGCAATACGATCCCTGGCCGATTCTTTCCGGGGTTTCCTGCCCGGTTCTCATCCTCGAAGGGGAAAAGAGCCACAACCGGGAGCACATTGATCAAAACCGGATTGCATCCTCCATCCCGGACTGCGTCTATCACCTGGTCGGCGGTGCCGGCCATCTGATTCCGATGGAAAAGCCGAAAGAGGTGACACGACTCATCCGTCAGTTCTTCGCTCCGCTGCGGCCGGAATCGAAAAATGGCCAAGAGAGGCGTCAGACGGGTTCCAGGGGAGAGGGAGGCGTACGGAAGAAAAGTTCCGGCGCAAGCGGTCGTCCCGAAGAAACAGGGCAGGCCATCACATGGAAGGGTCAACGATTTCACACGCAGGAGGGCCAAGCGGTCGGACCGGAGCCCGGCGAGGTGGGATCGAATATTTAAAATGCAAGGAGGGAAAAGCGCATGGCAACTGTGAAGAAGGTCGTGAAGAAGAAGGCCGCGGTAAAGAAGGCCCCGGCAAAAAAAAAAAAGCAAAACCCGCCGCGAAGAAGGCCCCGGCCAAGGCAAAGAAGTGATTTTCTGATCCGCCGTAAGATATGCTGTGACCGGGGACCCGAAGACAGAACGTCGGGTTCCCGGCTCCTTACGGATTCGAAGGCTTGCAGATCACCTCGCGGACCCGAAGATCGAACAGATGGGAACTGGTTGCGGGTCGGAGGAGAAGTGCCGTGTCCGCTCCTTTTCCCGTTCCGCCGAGGGAGATCACGTCTTCATCTGTCCGGACCAGACCGGCATCGGCTGCCATCAGGGCGATCTCGACCGCGACCTTTGTTCCCTGACCGAAAATCCGGAGGGTAAAGGCCATGATCTCGTCGACCTGATAGGTGCCGATCCTGTTCCGAACGCCACGGCCGACCCCACCGAAGGCGTGTGCGCAGGTGAGAACCTTTACACCTTGTGCCTGAAGCGTCTGTCGGTCCTGATCATTCATTTCCTGAGCGTTGGGCTCGTTGAATCCCGTCACATGCGTTACGGCAACGATCTTTAAGGACGGAGGGAATCGCTTCAACGCTTCGAAGGCTGTCCGTCCGCTGCACGTTGCCAAGACAACCCGGCTGATCGACAGTTCCTCTGCCCGACGGCCGACCGCCTCGAGGACCGCCGCCGTATTGGCCGGTCCTGCCTTTGAAAAATAACGACAGGGAATCTCTGAAAAAGATGCGGATGAACTCATAACGGCCTCCTGATCATCGTTGTTGAGTGCGGGGGTTCTGTATAAAGAACCGTGGGATTCGTGTCAACGATTATTCCAATCCCAAAATACCGTTTGACAATCACGAAATAATCATTAGTTTAGGCGAAAATCGGACGGGCCGGTATGAGGTTCCGTGAAAGAGAGGATAATCATGTTTTCGGTATCTGAAAAAGCGAGCGAGATGATCAAGGAATTTCTGAAGAACCGCAAGGAACCCGCTTCCATCCGGGTCCTGATGCAGGAAGGCGGCTGATCGGGGCCCTCACTGGGCATGGCTCTGGATGAGTCGAAAGAAAACGACGAGATCTTTGAGGACCGGGGGATTACCTATCTGGTGGAGAAGGAACTGTTTGAACGGATAAAACCGATTGCCGTCGAATTCATCAACTCGCCGCGAGGAGGCGGATTCAAGCTGGTCTCAAGCCTGAGACCGCCGGAAAACGCCTGCGGCTCCTGCACGAGTTGCTGATTTGAGGATGATGCCCCGGGGACGGGAGCCGTCCCCGGGGCTTTTCTTCTATCTGCGGGTATTCCGTGATGTAAAAGTGTCGCCCTTGCCTTCCACAAACGTCGATCATGCCATTTCCGGCAACCTAAAACGCGCTGACGACCTGATGAAAGCAGGACGTTCGGCCGAGGCGGTTTCCATCTATCGCAAGCTGGTCCAAGACTGTCCGGAGGAGGATTCCCATCTCCTCGCGCTGGCCTGGGCGCTTCATGACAGCGGGGAAAAGCGCGAGGCCATTGCCTGTTTCGAACAACTGTTCGGCAGGGAACTTGCTCGCGGACTCTTCACCGGCTTTGCCTATGACGAGCTCGTCCGATTGCACCGGGAGGGGAACGACGGGAAAGCGCTGGTCTCGGTCTGCGAGCGGGCCGCGGCGGCGCAACCGGAAGATGTCGGCATCCTCCAAACCCTGGGAGAGGCCTATCTCTCGACGGGAATGGCCGCCGAGGCCGCAGCCTTGTTCGGGAAGCTGACGGAACGGGAACCGGATGCGCCCGGATACTGGTGTTCGCTTGGCGATGCCCGTCTCGCCGGGAGGGATCCCGACGGCGCCGAGGCCGCTTACAACCGGGCCGCGGAAAATGATCCTGCAACAAAGGCCGTTTTCCTGAGCCGCCTTGCGGAAGGCCTCATGCGTGTCGGACTTTTGGAAAGGGCCAGGACGGTGTGGGAAAGATCCCTGAAGGCATGTCCCAAGGAACCCTTTTGCTGGACGGGACTCGGCGATTGCCTGGTATGTCTGGGGAAACCGGCCGCGGCAGCGGAAGCGTACCGACGGGCCATAGAGCTCCGGCCTGCATCTGCAGCGGCGTTTTGGCACCGTCTGGGCCAGGGCCTCGTCCGGGAAGGGCTCCACTCCCTTGCAACAGAGGCCTTCACCGAGGCCGTCGCGGCCGCGCCTGAAGATCCTTTCCATATGTTGCGCCTGGCGCAATCCTATGCCGCCCAGGGGCAAAACGAGCTTGCTGAAAAGACGATCCAACGGGTCAAGACAAAGAAATGTCGGCCGGCCCGGTACTGAAGAAATCGTTCAGGCCTTTCCCATCTCCTGCAGCGTTTTTTGAAAGACGTGATAGAAAGCCTTGTGTTCGGCGACCCCCCGTTTGAGGATTCTTCCCACATCCTCGATGTTTTGAACATGGATCACGATATTGACGCTCCGGTTGAATGCGGTCATGTTGTCCATCGTCCGACACCGGGCGCCGACCATCGCGACAAAGATCTTGCGCCTCGTCGACATGTTCAAGTTTTCCAGATACCGGAGAACATCATTCGCCTCCGGATTCGCCGTGTCGAAGAGTTCGTTTACGACAATGACGTCAAAGAGATGAAACCGCATCGTCTTGAGCGCATCCATGGCCGAGAGTGCCATGGTCGCCTGGTAGCCCAGATCCTGGAGTATTTTCCCGATCTTCTCCCTCACGGCGGGGTCCGGTTCACAGATTAAGACGGTTTCCCCCTCCTCTCCGAAGAAATCGAACGGTCGATCCGCGGCGTCGTAATGTTCCACGGTCGCTTCATTCAAAGGGGCCTTCCGATCTTTCATATCCTCTCCATCTCGCGGGGGTTCTGGTTGCGGTGTCGTCAGAATTTTCGCTCCGGCTTTCCGTAATTTCGATCCACCTCAAGCTTGCCGATGTCCGTCGTGGCCTGACCGCGCGCGCTCTTCACCGCATCGATTGCCCGTCCGAGAATTCCCCGGTTGGAGGCATAGGCCTTCGCGGTTTCCTCGCTGATCAGCCCCTTGCTGAAAAGCTCGACGATACTGTCGTCGAAGGTGGTCATCCCGAAGGCTTTTCCCGCCTGAATGATCTCGTAGAAGGTCTTTCCCTCGGATTCGCCGTGAAGGATCGCGTCTTTCACCCGAAGGTTCGAACGCAGGATCTCGAAGGCCGCAACCCGGCCTCCCCCTTCCCTGGGAAGGAGGCGCTGACAGACGATCCAGCGAACCGTATCGGCCAAACGGATGCGGATCTGGGTCTCCTCCTCCGTGGAAAACATCCCGAGGATCCGGTTGATCGTCTGACCGGCGTCGACCGTATGCAGGGTGGTCAAAACCAGATGTCCCGTCTCCGCGGCGGAAAGGGCGATCTCCATCGTTTCCCGATCACGGATCTCGCCGACCAGGATCACCTTGGGGGCCTGCCGGAGCGCGGCCCGCAGTCCGTTCGCGAATGTATCGAAATCACTCCCCATTTCCCGCTGGTTGAAGGTGGACTTTTTATGGGGGTGGGAGTATTCGACCGGGTCCTCCAGGGTGACCACATGGACCGATTTTTTTTCGTTGATCTCGTTCAGCACTGCCGCAAGCGACGTGGACTTCCCGGTTCCCGTCGCACCGGTTACGAAAACGATCCCGTTTTTCTCCTCGGCCATCCTGAAGAAGGCCTCGGGAAGGTTGAGGTTCATGTCCGCCAGGGTCGGAATCCTCGACTCCAGCTTTCTCAAGACAACGGAATGGTTGCCCCGCTGAGAAAAGATGTTCACACGGAAGCGCGCCTTCCCGGGCAATTCATACGAACAGTCGCAGGACCCCTGGGTCAGCAGGACTTCCGTTAGCCTCCGGTCCTGATTGAGAAGGTTCAGCGCGAAAATCTCCGTCTGGAACGGGGTCAGTTTCCGGAAGGGGGGATCCATCTCCACGCCGAACAATTGTCCCGAGCTTTCAATCTGAAGGGGTTTCCCCACCGTGATGTTCAGATCCGACAGATCCTTCCGGAAATCGAGCATCTTCCCCAATATGTAATCGATCTCCGCTTTTCTCATGGCTTGCCTCCGCAAAAGAGACCGATGCCGGCCGCTTACGCCTCGGTGAAGTCCGTCGGCGGATGCTTCAGAAACGGCCTGAAACGCTGCTTTTCGTTCGACTTCATGTATGCCTCATCCCCGCTGATCCAGCCCCTGTTGAGAAGATCCATGATCGCGTCGTCGAGAAGCTGCATGCCATACTTCTTTCCCGTCTGGATCATGGAGGGAATCTGGAAGGTTTTCGATTCACGAATCAGGTTCCGAACCGCGGAATTGGCAACCATGATCTCCAGCGCGGCGCAGCGCCCCCTCTTGTCGATCCTCTTGAAAAGAACCTGGGCGACCACCGCCCGGATGCCGTCGGCGAGCGTCGATCGGATCTGCATCTGTTCACCCGTGGGGAAAACCTCGATGATCCGGTCGACGGTCTTGGCCGCATTGGTGGTATGGAGGGTGGCGAAAACCAGATGGCCGGTGGAGGCCGCCTCGACGGCGAGCGAGATCGTTTCCAGATCGCGCATCTCGCCGACCAGGATGATGTCCGGGTCCTCGCGCAGGGCGCCCCGCAGGGCCGAGGCAAAGGAGCGCGTGTGTCGGCCGACCTCGCGGTGGTTGACGATGCAGCTCTTGCTTTGGTGAACGAATTCGATCGGATCCTCGACCGTGATGATGTGGTCTTTGCGGGTCCGGTTCGCCTCGTCGATGATGGCCGCCAGTGTCGTCGACTTGCCGCATCCCGTCGGTCCCGTCACCAGAACCAGGCCGCGGGGCAGGCCGGCCAGTTTGGAAATAACCGAGGGAAGACCCAATTCTGCCGCCGTCATGATTTTACTCGGAATTTCCCGAAAGACCGCCGCACAGCCGAAATGCTGCTGAAAGAAGTTGGCGCGGTAACGGGCGAGACCCGGAATCTCGTAGCCGAAGTCGATATCCCCCGTCTCCTCGAATTGTTTGATTTTCTGCTCGGGCGTGATCTCGTAGATCATCGCCTTGAGCCCGTCATTGGTGAGGACGTCGAATTTGATCCGTTCCATTTCCCCGTGAAGCCGAAGGACCGGTTGCTGGCCTGTGACGAGATGGAGATCCGATGCCCCCTGATCGTGCATCAGTTGGAAAAACGCATCGATTTTCGCCATGAACAATCTCCCTATTATCTAATCACGATCGGGTTTGATGAAAAGGTAGTACAGCCGTCCCTCGCGGTATGTCCCGCCGGCGAGTTCGGCGGCATCGTCGCCGACGCCCATGTAAACATCGCACCTGCCCGCGGCGCGGATGGCGCCGCCCGTATCCTGATCCAGAACAAATCCTACGGGCCTTTCAAGGTCGGCCGAGACAAAGGCAGGCATCGCCCTCGGGTAAATCGTCTTGTCCGTTGCGATCGTTCTGAATGGAATCACCGGCTCGTTGAGCGAACCCCTGGGATCGCCTTTTTCAAATCGGAAGAAAACAAACCGCGGATTTTGGTTCACATAACGATCGACTTCACCGGGATGGGCCTTGAAGTAATCGATCATTGCCTTGAGGTTGGTATTTTTATTGGAAAGTTTTCCATCCGCAATCATTTTTTGCGCGATACCCTGATATTCCCATCCGTTGTTCGCGGCATAGCCGACCGTTTCGAGCCGTCCGCCGGGCATGCGGATTTTGGCGGAACCCTGCACATGCGCGATATAAACCTCAAACGGATCGCCGAGCCATACAAGCTCATTGCCGTCGAGGATATTGGCTCTTTGGATCTCCTCTCTGCTCGGATACGGCCGGACGCGTCCGTCCGACCCCTTCCGGCCCAGAATCGCACCGTCGGCCCCTTTGATCAGATCGGCGGGCGGTTTGTATAGAGGATGCCTGAATCGGTCCGTGCGCGTCGACGAACCGTCGAAGATCGGCGTGTAATACCCGGTGAACAGGACGGTCCCCTGGTCGTCACAGCCGACGGAGATGTAGGTATCGAATCTTTCCCGTAAAACCGAATTCATTTCCCGGGGCGGCAACCGCATGGCGACCAGACGGTCCAGTTCCCGCAAGCTTTTGACCGCCTGTTCGTATGGGATGTCGCCGTAAGGGTAGTGTTGTTTGCTGGATGGCTTCGCCAGATAGTTCAGACTGTTGGCGATGGCTTCCCGCAGGCGGTCCGTATCCGAACAGGCAAGCGTGTAGTCGGGGATCTGGGCCGGATCGGTGATCTTTCGCAGCGCCAGTTTGCCGGGCGGCAGCACATGATTATAATCCTTAGGGGTGATCGGTTGCACCGTCAGCTCAGTTGAAATTCGCTTTTGGCAACCCGAAAGCATCCAGGATGCCATGACCAGCAACAGGCAGAGGAAGGTGATTCTGATTTTCATGCGTGGACCATAAGACAATCGGGCTTTGTATGTCAAAGAAAATTTGACTTTTGATCGGTGTCCGCCGGACGGAAATACACACAAAGCATGTGACGAAATGACATCGGCTTCGCAAAAAAAACCTGCGGTCCGCTCAACGGCCGTTTTTTTCGCAGCTCTGTCCATTCGTTCGATAATAGGCCGCAATTGCATCGACCAGCCCCGGGATTGTGAACCGTTCCTGCAGAATATCCACGGTCAGGCCTGCCTTCCTTGCCGCATCGGCCGTCACCGGTCCGATGCAGGCGATTCGGCTGACGGCCGGAAGACGGAAACCCGGTCCCATGATCCCTAAAAAATGGGTCACCGTCGAAGGGCTCGTAAAGGTGATCACATCCACCTTCCCTCGCGAGAGAAGCGGCAGGAGTTCCGCGGCATCACGGTCCGAACGGCGCGTCCGGTAAACCGTCACAGCATCGATTTTTGCCCCCATTTGCTCCAGACCCGCAGGGATGACATCCCGCGCCTCCTCCGCCCGGGGCAGCAGAACCCGGCAACCTTTCAGATTCTCGCGCGAAAAGGCGCGGACGACCCCTTCGGAGATGAACTCCTCCGGGACAAGGTCCACGCGGAGACCGAGACGCTCGACCGCGGAGGCCGTTGCCGGGCCGATCGTTGCGATCCGGATCCCCTTCAGATCCCGGACATCCCTATCCCGCTCCCGCAGACGCCGGAAGAAGGAGGAGACCCCGTTGGCGCTCGTGAAGATGATCCAGCGGTAGGTTTCGAGCCGGTCGAGGGCCAGATCGAGAGGGCCCCAGCTCTCCGGCGGGGCAACCCGGATCACCGGGAAGGGGATCACATTTGCGCCCTGCGCCCGGAGAAGGTCCGCCAATGTTTCGGCCTGCGCCTCCGGCCGCGTGATGACGACACGGTCGAGGTGTGGTTGCGATGGGTCAGCGGGATCCCCGCATAGGCGGGAACCGCGACGGCGGAGGTCACGCCGGGAACGATTTCGAACGGGATGCCCTGCTCACGCAGAGCCTCCGCCTCCTCGCCTCCGCGGCCGAAGATGAACGGGTCGCCGCCTTTGAGGCGGGCAACGATATTCCCCCGCCCCGCCTCTTCGACAAGAAGGCGGTTGATCTGCTGCTGGGAGAGGGTGTGATCGCCCCCCTGCTTGCCGGCGTAGATCCGGCGCGCTTTTCTTCCGGCGTGACGGAGAATCTCCGGGCTGACCAGATGGTCGTAGATGATCACATCCGCCTTACCGATGCATGCCGCCCCGCGCAGCGTGATCAACCCGGGATCCCCCGGCCCGGCGCCGATGATGTATACCTTGCCCTTCTCTGCCATGCGTCTTTTCCTCATTGGCGACCTGAAAAATTATGCCGGTTCATACAAGGCATCCAGCAGCTTTCGGCCTCCCTCTGCCAGGATTCGTTCCGCCAAATCCTCGCCCAGTGCGGCGAATGCCTCCGCGGGCCCCCGGAGCTGCCGTCGGATGACGATTCGCCCGTCGAGGCTCCCGACCAATCCCTCGACGGCCATCTCCCTGCCGCTCGTCTTTGCGAAACCGGCGATCGGGAGCTGACAACCGCCGCCCAGTCTTTTCAGGAACGCCCTTTCGGCGCCGACTTCGACGGCGGTTACCGGATCGTTCAGGCAGCCCACTATTTCGCGGCAACGGGCGTCATCCCGCCGGATCTCGATGCCGATCGCCCCCTGGCCGACCGCCGGGAGCATCATCTCCATGGGCAGGAACTGGGTAATCCGGTCTGCCCAGCCCATCCGCCGGAGCCCTGCCGCGGCGACGATCACGCCGTCGAGCTGCTCCGCCTCCAGCTTCCGGATCCGCGTATCCAAATTCCCGCGCAGCGGAACGATCTCCAGATCGGACCACCGGTTCCGGAGCTGCACGCCCCGCCTGAGCGAGCCGGTCCCGATCCTCGCCCCGCCGGACATCTCCTCCATCTGCTGATTTCGTTTCGAGATCAGGACGTCCCGCGGATCCTCCCGGGGCGGTATGGCGGCGATATCCAACGGTTCCGGCAGCTCGGCCGGGAGGTCTTTCATGCTGTGGACGGCCAGATCGACATCGCCGCGAAGGAGCACCTCCTCGATTTCCCGGATGAAAATCCCTTTGCCGCCGATCCCCGCCAATGGAACGTCATGCAGGATATCCCCCTGGGTACGGATCGTGACGAGCTCCACCGTGACGCCGGGATGACGATTCCGGATCCGTTCCGCAACCCATCCGGACTGAACGAGCGCGAGGGCGCTCCCTCGGGTTCCAAGCCTCAGTGTTCTTGAAATGTCCGCCTCCCCACCGCCTGCTATAGTTTGAACAGTCTCCGGACAGCCGCAACGTAGGGCAGTTCGTCCTTCTCACGGCTTTCCTCCTTGAGACCCGTGATCGGATCATGCAGAATCTTGTTGACGACGGCGTCGACGATTCCCTCGATCCGCAACCGCTCCTCCTCCGGGAGCCCGCCAAGCCAGTGGGCGGATCTCTCCAGTTCACCCCGGACGATGCCCTCCATTTTTCCACGCAGCGCCACGATCGTCGGCACGACGGCGAGGGCATTGAACCACGTTTCGAATGCCGTCACCTCCTCGGCAACAATTTCCTCCGCCTTCTCCGCCTCCATACGCCGGGTTTCCCGGTTGGCGTCGACCACCTCCTGGAGGTTGTCGATGTTGTAAAGAAAGACGTTGTCGATCTCTCCCGCCGCCGGGTCGATATCGCGCGGAACGGCGATGTCGATCAGAAACAGAAGGCGGTTTCTCCTTCGCCGGAGGGCCGCGGAAACCATTTCCGGTGTGACCACGTATCCCGGGGCGCCGGTCGAGGCAATCAAGATGTCGATCTCGGGAAGGGTTTCCGGAAACCGGTCGAACGGCACGGCTACCCCCCCGAATTCGGAGGCCATCGCCTCCGCCCTTGCGGTTGTCCGGTTTGCAATCAGGATGCGCCCCACCCCTTGCCGCAGCAGATGGCGGGCGGCCAGTTCCGACATTTCGCCCGCCCCGATCAGCAGGATCGTCTTTCCCTGGAGCCCCCCGAAGATCTTTTTCGCGAGTTCCACGGCCGCATAGCTCACGGACACGGCATTGCCGGCGATTCCGGTCTCCGTCCGGACTCGTTTGGCCGTCCGGAAGGCATGATGAACCAGACGATTCAGCAGGACGCCGGTCGTCCGCTGGTCGGCGGCCCGCCGGTAAGCCTCCTTTACCTGCCCCAGGATCTGCGGTTCTCCCATGACCAGCGAATCGAGGCTCGCCGCCACACGGAAGAGATGGCGGACCGCATCCCGATCCCGATGGACATACAGACAGCGTTCCAGCTCGGCGGCGCCGAGATTTCCCTGCCGATAAATGAATTCTTTCAGCCGCGCAACGGCCGCCTCCCCGTCCTTGACGCGCGCAAGCACCTCGACCCGGTTGCACGTGGAAAGGACCAGAATCTCCCGCACCTCCGGTATGCCGGTAAGCTCGCACGGTGCAGGGCCGGCTTCTCCACAGGCAAGCTGAAGCCTTTCCCGGATTTCGACCGGCGCCGTCCAGTGGCTCATACCGAGGAGAACGAGGCGCATGGGTTCACACGAAACGGTGAAGCGTCCCAAAGATCGGCATTGCCGCCATCAGCAGGACGAACAGAACAACGAATACGGCCAGCGACCAACGGGCTGCCGTGCGCCCCCGCCATCCGATGGCCAGCCGCTGGTGGAGGAGGAACGCGTAGCAGACCCATGCCAAGAGCGTCCAGGTCTGCTTCGGATCCCACTGCCAGTGGCTTCCCCAGACGATCCTCGCCCAGAAGGAACCGGCAAGACCGCCGAGCGTCAGGAGCGGAACGCCCCAGAGCAGACAGAGGTGGTTGATCCGGTCCAGATCGCCCAGCGACGGCAGAAGTCGGCTCCATTTTCCGGACTTCTTGCGGCGGATCAGACCGTCCTGGATCAGGTAGATCAGGCCGGCGCAGGAGGCGACTGCGAAAAGGGCCTCGCCCGCAACGGAGAGGACGACATGGGCAGTGACCAGAAATCCGCGCAATATCGGCGGAGCATGGACATCGCCGCCGAGGCCGATGGAGGCGACCACCATCAGCAGGCAGATGGGGGGAGAGAGGAACGCTCCCAGGACGCGCGTTTTCGTCTTCACCTGCAGCAGCAGATAGACGGCCGTCATCACCCAGGCGAACATGGACAGGGCATCGTAAAGGCCGATGACCATCGGCTCTCCGGATGAAAACCAGCGTGCAACGAAGGAGAGGGTGTGGGTGAGCAGGGCCGCAAACAGCAGTCCGGCTGCCAGGCGCGCCGGAAAGACCCTTTTCCCCCAAAGAGAAACACCGTAAACGCAGGCGGCGGCAAAATAGACAACCAGGGCCGTCTTGAACAGGATGATCCCCGTCACCGCGGCTTTACCTCCATCTCGACATCCGTCAGGCTGTGGATGATCTCCCTCACTCTCTTCCAATCTTTCCGACGGATATGATCCAGGATGTCCGACCGGACAACGGCCGCAAACCGTTCCCGGTTTTCCGCTGAGGAGCCGCCCGCGGCGATCACCCTTTCCCGGAGTTTTCCCAGGATTTCGACCAAAACGGCATATTCGGGCCCGAACGTCTCTTCCAGATCCTCCCGGAGTTTCGCTGCCAGCGCAGGACTCTTCCCTCCGGTGGAAACGGCCAACAGGAGGTCTCCCCGTTCGACGACCGACGGGAGAATAAAATCGCAAAGCGCGGGTTTGTCCACGATGTTCACCGGGATGCCCCGGCTCCGGGCATCGGAGGCGATCTGCGTATTGACGCGCTCGTTGTCCGTCGCTCCGATCACGAGCGCGGCGCCGGCGAGACAGGATTCCTTATAATCCGCCTTGTTGTGGATAATTTTCCCTTGCCTTTTCCATGTCGTCAGTGCGGAGGTCAGCGTTTTTCCCACGATCTCCACTTGCGCCCCACAGGCCAGAAGCCTGCGGACCTTGCGTTCGGCCACGTTTCCGCCTCCGACAACGACACAGCGTTTCCCTGAAACATCCAGACAGAGCGGGTAATACCTCGTCATCTCTGCTTCCGTTCCCGAATTCCGATCACCCGGATTCTCTCTTCAAGCATCCATTTCTGCAATGGATTTTGACGCTACCATGACGATCCTGAAAATTCAAGCCGCTTGAAATATCCGTTGGGAAAGGTTATACAGGATCGCAATCAACCGCCGGGATCGGGGAGATCATCACTTCTCGCTCTTCACACATCACGCCTGGATGGAATGAACGGGAAAGGGGACGTGGAACATGTCGGAACAGTTCGGAAAGACGGGTGAGAAGAAAGGCGATTGGTTGAAAATTGAATTGGTCGCCCCCATAGAAATGATCGACGCGCTGACCAACTTTGTGACGGAGATCGGCGCGCAGGGGGTCTTCCAGGAGTTTGTGGAGCCGCAATCCCCGAACGATTTCCCGGCGACCGCCTCCGGAGAGGCCCTGACGGCGTTTCTTCCATCCGACATCCGTCTGGAGAACCGCCTGGCCGCACTTCAAACATACATCGACAGCATCGCGGAGATTTTTCCGGATTTGGAAAAACCGGTTTTCCGGACGGAGCCGGTCCGCAATGTCGACTGGGGTGAGGCGTGGAAGAAGTACTTCAAACCTTTGCGGGTCAGCCGGAACATCGTCATCAAACCGACCTGGGAGCGTTTTTCGCCGACCGGCCGGGACATCGTCATCGAGATCGACCCCGGCATGGCCTTCGGCACCGGCCAGCACCCGTCCACCAGAATGTGCCTGGAAGCGATCGAAGAGATCCTGCTCCGGGACCGCAGCGTAAGCCGTTGGCATGTCCTCGACGTCGGCACAGGGACGGGTATCCTCGGCATCGCCTGCGCCAAACTCGACGCGGAAAAGGTCCTCTGCATCGACAACGACAAGAAATCCGTGGAGATCGCCGGAGAAAACGCAAGGATCAATCAGGTGGACGACCGCGTTGAAATCCGGAGTTGCGATATCGCCACGTTGACCGAACCGTTTCACCTGATCGTGGGGAATCTGTCGGCGAAAATTCTGATCAAACTCCGGTCCCATCTGTTCCGGCTGCTCAGGCCCGGCGGCTATTTGGTCGTGTCGGGAATGATCGAACAAAACAAGCCGGAAATCGAGGCCCGCTTTCTGGACGCCTCCGTCCCGGTTCATCGCCTCATCATCGAAAAGGAATGGCTCTGCTACGTCCTGAAAAAAGAGGCAGGCAGGCCGTGACGCTCCCCCGGCTTTACCTTCCGCGCACCCTCGAGAAGGGGGATCTCTGCCTTGCAACTGCCGACCAGGCGAGGTATCTGAAGACCGTCCTGAGGCTGAGGGAAGGCGATCCGGTCCTCATCTTCAACGGCACGGGCAGGGAGTATGACGCAATCATCCGGCGGCATACGGCGGAACGGGTGGAATTGGAAGTTACCGGCAGCCGGTTCCACGACGCCGATGGGATTCGTGTAACCCTTTGCCAGGCCGTTCCCAAAGTGGAGAAGATGGATGGGATCATCCGGCGTGCAACGGAACTGGGCGTGGCGCGGATCATCCCTTTTTTTGCCGAACGGTCCGTCCCCCGGTGGCGGCCGGAACAGTATCCGCACAAACAGGAAAGGTGGCAAAAGATTGCCGTCGAGGCCTCCCGTCAATGCGGCCGGACCGACATTGCGAAAATCAGCGAGATCCTGACATTCGAGCAGATGCTTTCCGCCGTTCCCGAAAGCGGACTGAGGCTGATCCCCTGGGAAGAGGAGACGGTTAGAGGAATTCGAGAAGTGCTGCGTGATCCGGATCGAAACAACCCAACGGAGTTCACCGTGGTGATTGGTCCGGAGGGCGGATTCAGCGTTGACGAAATTGAAAAAGCCCGGAAGGCGGGCTTTGTTTCGGTCAGCCTGGGAAAACGGGTGCTCCGCGTGGAAACGGCCTCTGTTGCGGTTCTCGCCATGATTCGGTACGAGACAGACAGCCGGGAAACGGAGGAGCCACGATGACGGACAGACGGTACGGCGGTTTTTGGAGGAGATCGATCGCTTATCTCATCGATGAAATGATCGTCTACTTTGTCTCTCTGTTCCTGTTTCTGATCGGTTTGCTGGCCCTCGGCCTGAAGGAAGATTTGATCACTACCGTCCTGACCGCCCCCGATGATCTGGCCCAGGGGATGAGCATGCCCGGGTTCCTGTACGTCGTTGCCTCGCTGGTTGCCGGAATGGCCTACTTCACATGGTTCCACGGCATTGCAGGACGGACACCGGGGAAGATGCTCCTCGGCCTCCGTGTGATCCGGGCATCGGGGGAACCGATGACCCCGGGCGTCGCATTCCTGCGGTGGGTGGGCTACCTGATCTCGGGTTTGGCGATCTGCCTCGGCTTTCTCTGGGTCGCCTTTGACAGGAGAAAACAGGGGTGGCATGACAAAATCGCGACGACCCTCGTGATCCGCGAGAGAGGCCGTTTCGATCAAAATACCCAAAGCAGCGTCGGAGAACGCGCCGGATCCGTCACGATGACACCATCGGTTGTTGCCGACAGGATGTCACCATCCGCCGGGGGAGAGGGATCTGCAAATCAGCCTCACAGCAGACCGGAGGCTGATAACTCTTTACACTGTGATAGTCGAAACCCATGGTAACCCGAAAAAGGTCTTGACAAACGGGGAGCATATTTTATAGAGGGATCATCTGTTTTAGGGCTAAATCAATAAGGGGGCCGGTAGCTCAGTCGGTAGAGCAACGGACTGAAAATCCGTGTGTCGACAGTTCAATTCTGTCCTGGCCCACCATCATTAAAAGGGGTTAGGCAAAATGCCTGACCCCTTTTTTATCCTTTGCTGCCCCTTTCGAATACTTTTTGTGAAATCTGATGAGATTTCCATCATGCCCAATTGCTCATTGCGTCCACACCCTGCGGGTCTTTAGCCAAAGGAATCCGCTAATCACGATGCTCGTAACAGATCCTCACGACTTCCTTTGCATACCTCCTCTCTAAATCCCGCATAATAAAATGACCTCTGGCCATATTCTGAAAGTGGTCCATAAAAATCGTATTGATCAATGCGCCGCCGGCCGCGCCAATGACCGGCACGGCGGAGGCAGCGGCTTTTTGCGACACCGTAACGCCGAACCGGGAGGCAATCGTCGCAATCAGCCTGACCAGTGCCGGGGCTCCCTCTTCGGCAACTCCCCTCTCAACGATGTATTTCGCCGCCTCCGATACCTGGCTGGCCAACAGCGCCTTCACGGCATAGTATCCGCTTTCCGAGGCATTGTCTTTCCAGGAGCAGCCTCCCAGGGCAAAAACCTCGAGACATGCCAGTTTGGTTTCTATCGCCTGCACATCTTCGCCTTCACTTCTGGCAATGTCGGCAATGGAACGAAACATGATGACGGTTGTGGCGGGCAATTCGATTGCGAGGGCAGGCAGGCCAAAGGCTCCGCCGATCCCTCCGGAGGCGGCCACAATCAATTTATGGAAGGCGTCTCTCGAAGCCTTCTTTTCGCCGCAATCGATCGTTTTCACCGCGGCATCGAGTGCATGATGCAAAGACTTCCGGGTAATCGTCTGGATGGTTGCGGCCCATTTCTCCGGCAGACGGTCAAAGACTTTCTCGAACGGGATACCAATGACATTGGTCAATTTTACGGCAAGGCCGGGATGGTCGAGAAGGTCTCTTGCGCACTTCAAACGACGAATATCTTCCGGAGTCAATTTCCGCTCCAATCTGTCCCGAGTGGGACCATGCATGACTCATCATCGACCCGGTGTTCTTTTTACACGGTTCTCGAAACCAGTCAATCATTGAGTCACGGCGTGATAAAATAAGGCGCGATAAAATACTTGACATGCCGGACTCCTTCTTTTATCGTTCATCCAGCAAAAAAGCAATTTCTTATCAGTATCTTGCGTGATGAACGCTCCCTGGGTTCCGGTGATCCCGGCGGTGATTTCGGATTCCACGGCAGATGGAAACCCCGTTATGGACCGCTGTAATCTTTAACCATCGTCGATGGAGATCTTACAACTTCAGAGGGATGAGGCCATGTTTCAGATTGCATCATACGAGACGTTCCAGGACGGGCAGGTCATCTTCAAGGAAGGCGACAGCGGAGACTGGCTCTACATCGTGATGAATGGAGAAGTCGAAATCACAAAAGCGTCTGAAAACCGCAAGATCTTGATCGATATCATCGTGCCGGGAGAGATCTTCGGAGAATTGGCCTATATCGACAATAAACCCCGATCGGCAACAGCGACCGCCAGGGGAATCACACAGCTTGGTATCGTTGACCGGGAATTCTTCGACAGGGAATTCAACGCCCTGTCCACCGATTTCCAGAAAATGCTCAAGACCGTCGTTTTCCGACTGAGGAAAACCAATGAAAAAATGATGGGTGCTCTGGCCGAACGGTGCTAAATGTCCTCCGGCAGCCTTGGAAAAACGCGATTGTTTTTGACCGTCCTCTTTTTGCCGTTTATCTTGAAACAAGCCTGCTTTGCATTCCATCCGTCGATCCATCGTCCGGATCGAGGTCTCATTGTACATGGCCGAGTATATCCGTTTCTATTTCTTTAACGGCGTTATCATCGCCATTCATGCAGCAAACCGAAATTGAGGAATGGACGAAATGGCTGATTGTATGATCCACAAAGTCCGTTTTGCGGCACAAATAGCGGATGTGGTTCATCTTGCACGGGAGATATGGCAGGAGCACTACGGTCCCATCATCGGCCGGGAGCAGGTGGACTACATGCTGGGCAAGTTTCAGAGCGAACAAGCCGTCACCGATCAGCTCGCCGAGTCATACGAGTACTACATTGTCGTCCAGGACAAGAAGAGCCTGGGCTATATGGCGGTCATCCCCCAAAAGGGTGAAGCATCCCTGATGTTAAGCAAGATATACGTGAAGAAAGAGGCACGGGGTCAGGGGTGCGGAGGGAAAATGCTGGCGTTTGCGGAAGACCTTTGCCGGCGCCGTCACATCCAGAAAATATGGCTGACTGTCAACAAGAACAACCGTCACTCCATCGCCTGGTATACCAGAATGGGTTTCACAAAGACCGCATCCCTTGTTCAGGATATTGGCGAAGGGTTTGTAATGGACGACTACCGAATGGAGAAGGTCATTGGCCAATCGGTTCGGCGGCCTGCGCCTCATCGGCGAAACACGCCTCCGATCGGGCCATGAGCCGCTCGCAAAACCCTTCCGGACATAGGACTGCGCACGGGCCGATTACCGTCCATCAGGAGACAGACCGTCGGAAACCCTTCAGAGGGAGGGATAACGTCGGGGCAAACGGAAAACGATTGTCAGGATTGTCCTGCCGGACTTCACCTGAACCTGTTAATCCATATGCTGTAGAGAGAGGTCGGAAGGCGGCCTTCCCAGAAGGACCATACCAAAATGCTCATATTTTTCACCCGTCCTCGGGTTCATGTCATGCCAGCGAGCCAGAAACTCTCGTTCGCGCAGCCAGGTTCGGCGGATCGAGGAAGGGTCTTCAAACAACAGGACATCCTTGTGGAGACCGATGATAATGGCATAGTGTCCGTCGTCCCAATCACGACGCCAGTCTTCGATGGTCATGTATCGATCCGCCCAAGCCTGTAAAAGGACGATCACCGGCGTCCCTGCCTCGACATACTGCCTGACCTGCTTGATGGACCAATGCATGCCGGCTTTGACCTGAAACCCGTAACTTTCAGCAACCCGGATCATTGCCTGGGGGGTCGTGCCTTCTTCTGATGTCCCCAGGGCCTTCATCAGTTTATCACCGCGAATATCCATGCCATAGTAGTGGATCACCGACTCAAGAGCCTGTGGACCGCAATCGTAATCATATCTTTGCCTGCCGATATGCAGATCAATCATCGACACCTTTTGTGATTCCTGAAGGGACTGCATGGTCTGTAAAAGGGACTCGGCAAACGCCCGTCGCAAACGGTTGATCTGTATGACATTCGGCATTCCATCGTTGTTTTGAAACAGCTTTTGATTGGTTTCCTGAATGAATGCAGGAACTCGCACACCGACCCGTTTCAACGCATTGATCGAATGCGCCGCGCACACATGGCCGTGGACGCGGTAATACTCCGATGCATTTGTGGTGACAAGAACGTCGGGCAGACGCTTGCGAAGCTCGGCCGCATAGGTCTCAATGATGACATCCGGAGAGTAATAGAGCGGTTTTTCCTTGTCGTCAGGTTGCTCAAAATTCATCAGATCGATTTGATTGTCCGCGACGCCGCGGGCGGTCACCGTGGAATGTCCGTCGAAGAGCAAAGCCGCACCGGCGGCAATATTTTCCTCTATGTTACGGTGAAAAGGCTTAAGATATTTTTCAGACCAATGCGCCCTCATGGATTGAGACGGTTCGCAGCCCTTTCGGTAAACCGGACGTTCGTGTATATCCTTGACCGGAACGCTCTTCTCAATGTCCCCTGGATCGCGGTTCGCTTCGAGCAGGATGCTGCAATAGGGAAAGACGATCTGCCGGTTGGCAAGAATATCACGGAAATCGTACAACCATTGGGTGTACCAATCCACATTTTTAACCAGCGTGAAAAAATCTCCCGAAAGATCTTCAAGCAAAATCTCTCTCGGTATCGCCACCCCGCTATGCGGTATAACCACCAGAATATCCGAACCGGTCATTGCGTTTATCTCCCGAACATAGAATGAAATAGATTGTGGCCCCTTTTTACCTCCGTCATGCTGCCACTGTAAAATCTTTTTTTTCGCATCAATCTTCGTGGCTCAGCGGTATTTCATTAGATGGTCGATAGAGACACCTTGACCCCTCAAAGGGGAAGCACATTTTCAATAGATGGCAATCGGCCAGAATCGGCTTGACACACAAAATCCTTCCTGAGTATACTTTTGACATGACAAGAAAGCTCTTAGACACGATAGGATCGCTACCACAAACAAATCGATAAAGGAGACAGGAGTATGGTTATCTATCCAAAATGTAAAAAGGTTCTCTTCTGCACCGATTTTTCAAAGATTTCGGATTGTGCCTTTGATTATGCGTTCGGCATTGCGAAGCGAGACGATGCGGTTCTCTATATCCTTCATGTGCTCGAGAGAAATCCCCAATGGGAGACACTTTCAAAGATGCACCTATCCGAGGAGCAATATAACAAGATACAAGAGGACAACCAGAATGATCTTGAAAGGATGTTCCATGAGAAATATCTAAACCGGATCATGGATAAGACAAAAGCCAAAATCGTCACCAAATCCGGCCGTGAAGATGATGAAATTCTCGAGTTTGCAGAGAATGAAAAAGTCGATGTCATCGTGCTCGGCACAAAAGGCAAAAAGGGAATGGAACACACCTTCCTTGGAAGCGTAGCCGAGAAGGTCATCCGACGCAGCCCGATCCCTGTATTGGTGATCCCTTGTAAAGACAAGACCGGCCTTGCCTGACTGGAGAATGGAAACTGCTTTTGAACCGCAATCTTCAATCTCATTTCTAATGTGAAGTCGTGGGCGTGTAGATTGAGTATACAAGACCTCTCTTTTACAGCAGTTTGATAGGAGGTCATTGCATTTTACTATAGTGATTCAATTGCTCTTTGAATATTCCGAATGACCTCTGAAATGGGGCGCCTTGAAGATAGGAAGATCCGTACGGCCATCTTGTGGCTATGCTCCTAATAGCAAAACTATTTTGGGCAATGGCGGAAGATGAGCTATACTGATTCCACGAAAAAGCGATGCCTTCCTAAGGGATTCACGAGGGCTAAAAAAACAGGGTTCCCTTTTCTTCATTTTTTCCGGGAGGCGGGAAAATGAGCTGGAGAAGAAGCTTTGGTTTTTATTGGATCCTGATCCTGTGTCTGAGCATGGCGTCATGTTCTGCTGCTTTGTTTGGGAATTACGGCCGGATCAGCCCCAACCAGGAAGTGACAAGGGTATTGGAAGGCTACAAGATCGATCCTGCACTTCGATATTACATCAGCGGGCCGGACCTCAACCCCAATGCACTCATGGGACTTCACAGAGATTACCGGCTCGACCCTTCGACCCTTTGGCGCGAGACCGTGATGTCCGCACCCAGAATGAAGGAAATCGTCGAAGGCATGAAAAAAAAAGCCGGTGAACTGGGCATGTTTCAATACGGCTTCGAGATGACGGATCCCCATGGGAAACCGATAGGGGTCTGGTACTCAATCCTCTCGGCCCGGACTTCCCTGTTGATGAACGATGACGGTACCGTGCGGATTGATACGCCCGATCTCGATACCTATGATAGGTCTGAGAAAAATCACATCCATGTCATGGAAGATTTCAAATAACCCGCCTGCGGAAATGTATGATTTTCAGGGTTAGAGTTCAGCAATGAGCTGATCGGTCTTGGGAAAAAGGGGAATCCCATGGTGCGATTCCTTTTTGGATTCAATACTTTACGGAAAATAGGCCCCCGTTTCGCTCTGCGGTAAATCATTTTTCTCGCGGTTCACACTTTCCGGAAGGACGTCCGCAACGGATCCTTCCCCAGACCTGCACTGCAACAGCAAATCCCGGACTGCATCGAGCTTTTGTGCGTCGGTCCATTTGGAATAATCGGGTTTCTTTTCCTTGTTCGCCTCAATGAATAAACGGTAATCGTTACCGCCGTGGGCATAGGCGGCAACGTAGACGAAAAAGAACATGGAATACGTAAATCCAAACGTATCCCAAAACTCCAGGCCTGACATTGCCTGGATTCCCCCGATTGCGCCAACCGCTACCGCCGGGATAAAAAACAAGGCTGTCTTGTTCGGGATCATCTCATCTCCCCCTTTGCTGATAAACCTTACATTGATTGAACAGCGGCTTGCAACCTGATGTGCAGTTTACATCATAGCGGATCCATTTTCCATGAATGAGACCCATCCTGTTGTACCGACTGATCCTCTTTTTGCCAGTCCATATACTGGAAATCCCGGGCTTGACTTTTTGATGCAGGGGTTTATAAACAATGCATCATTATTCTTTGTCATGATAACCCTGCATGTTCATCCATTCCCTATCTTTATGCATTCAGGGTCTGTCGGAGGTCATCCGACATTGCAACGGATGGATCATAAAGCTATAAGAACAAAAACTCGGCAAGTATCGGAAGATTGATTTGGAGGGCTTGGATCATGGCTAATGAGATACTCGATTTGACGGCGGACATTGTGATTGCCCATGTTTCCGTAACCGAAATGTCGTCAAAGGACCTTCTAAAAGAACTGAAACAGGTCTATGCGACACTGGAAGAGCTGGCCGGGGGCGGAAAGAACACAACCATTGAAACGCCGGATCAGAAAATCTCCGGGGCTGGAAAGAAAAAACCGGTTATCCCTCCGGCACCGGCAATGGCCATGGAGGATGCCTTCCAGCCGGACCAGGTTGCCTGCATGGTTTGCGGAAAGACGGGAATGGTTACACTGAAACGCCATCTCGCTTCGGCGCATGATTTGAAGCCCGGCCAATACAGGAAACTATTCCAGATTCCCAAAGACCAGCCGTTGGCAGCCAGACAATACGTGGAAAAACGGCGTCAGATGGCTCTGGACAGGGGATTGGCGGAAAAGCTGGCATCAGCGCGCAACGCCCGAAAAGCAAAACCGTGAAAGGAATATTCCAACCTAATCAATCCACTCAGGAGGATAAAAATGCCGATCGTAATCGTTGAAGCGGACGAAGGGAGAACGGTCGAACAGAAACGAGCGCTTGTGAAGGACATCACTGAGGCCGTTTGCAAAAATTTTCGAGTCGAACCGCAAACCGTGACCATCCTGATACACGAACAGAAAAAAGAGAATCGGGGAAAGGCCGGTAAATTGGCCATCGACTGAGGCGTTTCCCGTCTTCATTTGCTGGGAGCACTTTTAAAAACCTTCAACGAAGGAGAGCCATCATGAGCTTGACAAAGATAAACATCGTCAATTCCATTTACGATGCGATCGGTATCCCCAAGAAAGACTGCATCGGCATCGTCGAAAGCATCTTTGACATCATCAAGGATGAACTAAACCAGGGGCATGACGTAATGATCTCCGGATTCGGAAAATGGAGCGTCAAAAGCAAGAGGGAACGGAAAGGACGAAACCCGAAAACAGGCGAGGCGTTGATGATCGATGCGAGAAGGGTGGTCACCTTCAAGCCCTCTTCCGTGCTCAGGGGAATCGTACGTTCGTAATCCAACAGGCAA